>FWWM01000543.1_pt1 | contig 121048 bp, 97 predicted proteins | sample 2228351 | NCBI WGS metagenome assembly FWWM01 (sample SAMEA103939774, study PRJEB20133) | metagenome
GCCGCATCGATCCCGGCCCGGCTCCGTTTTTGGTAAGTCGCTGTCAGTCCACAAGTTGCGTCCTGGGCCGGTTATTCGTCCAGCAAGCGGTATTTGCGTAACAGGCGGTAGAGGGTTCGGCGGCTGACGCCGAGCAGGCGGGCCGCTTGGGCTTTGTTGCCCTGGCAGCGGCGGAGGACATTGTAGATGTGTTGGCGTTCCATCGCCGCAAGTGTATGTAGTTCAGTATCTTGCGTTTGGTGAGGGTCCAGGGGGAGCGGCGGCGGATCGCCGGGAGCCCCGACAGGTGTCCCGCCGGGCGGGTCGGCAGCGACCAGGGCGGAGGGGATGGGGCGGGAGGGAGTCGCGGCACGGGCGGCTTGCACCAGTCCCTCGGGCAGGTCCGCGGGGGTGATCGCCGGGCCGCTGGCCAGAATCTGGGCCCGCTCCAGAACGTTGGCCAGCTCGCGGACGTTGCCGGGCCAGTCATAGGCCTGCAGGATGGACAACGTTTCCGGGGTAACCGTCCGTGGCGTCGGGCCGACCGGCCGGGTGGTCAGGAAGTGGGCCACCAACTCCGGGATGTCCTCCCGCCGTTCCGCCAGCGGCGGCAAGACAATGCTGATGACATTCAGGCGATAGTACAAATCGTCGCGGAAGCGGCCGGCGCGGACCTCCTGCTCGAGCGGCTTGTTGGTCGCGGCGATGACCCGCACGTTGGCGTAGCGGTCCTGGGTGCTGCCGAGTCGGCGGTAGTGGCCGTTTTCCAGCACGCGTAGGAGTTTGGCCTGCAAGGCGGGGGACATTTCGGCCACTTCGTCGATAAACAGGGTTCCGCCGTCGGCGACTTCAAACAGACCGGGTTTGGCCCGGTCGGCGCCGGTGAAGGCTCCTTTTTCGTGGCCGAACAGTTCGCTTTCGAGCAAACTTTCTTGCAACGTGGCGCAGTTGACGGCAATGAACGGCTGGTCCCGGCGGCGGCTGTTGCCGTGAATGGCCCGGGCGACCAGCTCCTTGCCGGTGCCGCTGGGACCGCGGACCAGCACCGTGGCGTCCGTCGGCGCTACCCGCTCGATCATCTCTAGCACTTTCCGCATCGGCGGGCTGGAACCGACCAGACGGTAACGTTGCGATTCAAAAGTCAGGGTCTTCAGATAGCCGCGCAACCGCTGGTTTTCGCGACGGAGGCGGCGGACCTCCATGCCCCGCTCCAGCACGGGCAAAATCTGCTGCAGCTTGAACGGTTTGAGGATGTAATCGAACGCTCCGGCCTTCATCGCCTCCACCGCCGTAGGGATCGTCCCCTGGCCGGTCATGATGATCCCCACCACCTGCGGGTCGATCGCGAAAGCCTGCTTGAGGAGTTGGATGCCGTCCAGCTGCGGCATCATTAGGTCGCTCAAAAGGATGTCGAATTCTCCATCTTTCAGCAGGGCAAGGACTTGCGACGGATTGTCCAGACCGTGGGCGGCAAACCCCTGTTCGGTCAAGGCGTCGCACAGGGCCCGCATCAGCTCGACTTCGTCATCGACGATCAGCAGCCGCCCTTTGGGAGAGTGCGTACCGGTCATGAATGTCCATAAGTTCCGCTGGAGCCATCCGCAACCCTATTGCGGATAATACGGTCGACTTTATGATATTTTAGCACCCTTTAGAAGGCGATTCGTTACGCAGTGGCAGCAGGATGCGGACGGTGGTACCCTCGCCGGGCCGACTGGCGATTTCCAGCCGTCCCTGATGCTGTTCGACGATGCGTTTGCAGATGGGTAGTCCCAGGCCCGTCCCCTTGCCTTCTTCCTTGGTGGTGAAGAAGGGGTCGAAGACGTGGGGGAGGTGTTCCGGGGGGATGCCGACGCCGGTGTCGATGACTTCGATGGCGACGCCGGCCTGGCCGTCGGGGAGGTTGCCGCGGCGGAGCCGCAGGGTGAGGCAGCCGCCGTGGGGCATGGCGTCGGCGGCGTTGCTGAACAGGTTCAGGAACACCTGCCGCAACTGCTGGCGGTCCGCCCAGAGGTGGGGCAGGTCCGGGGCGTACTCGCGGACGATGCGGATCTGCCGCTTGCGCAGGTGATGGCTGAACAGCTCCAGCGTTTTGTCGATCTCTTCGGCCAAGACGACGGTGGAAACCTGGTTGCTGCCGGGCCGGCTGAACTGGAGGAGACTGGCGACCAACTGACACATCCGCTCCACTTCCCCCTCGATGATTTCGAGGGCGCGGCGGCGGGGATCGTCGGCGGGGGTTTTGGCCAGGACCCCCTCTAGCCGTAAGCTGATGGTACCCAAGGGGTTATTGAGTTCGTGGGCGATGCTAGCGGCCAGCTCCCCCACTGCAGCCAAGCGGGCCGCCTGCCACAGTTGCCGGGTGGTCTGCTGCAGCTCCTCGGTTTTGTGCACCAACTGCTCATGGCTTGCGGCCAGCTCGGCGGTGCGGGCACGGACCTGTTCTTCCAGCTCGGCGTTGAGCCGCCGCAGCCCCTCTTCGTAGCGGTATCGTTCTTCGGCATCGCGGACGATGGCGATCATCAGCAGTTGCTGGCCGCGGTGCACCTTGGCGATGGTGACTTCGGCAGGGAAGACGCTGCCGTCCTTGCGACGGCCATGGACCAGCCGCCGGGCCGCCATCCGCCGGGTCGTCTCGGGGGACTGGGCGAACGCCGCGATCTCCCGCGGATGGCTCGCGTGGTACGCTTCCGGGAGCAATATGTTCAGGTCCTGCCCCAGGACTTCGGCCGGCTCGTAACCGAACAGGCGGGCCGCACCCCGGTTGAATAGCACGATCCGTTGGGCCGCGTCGATGGAAATGATTCCGTCTTCGGCCACATCGAGGATGTCCGCCAATTGCTCCGGGCTGATCAATCCTTGCACGAATGACCTGCAGCTTGGTCCGTCCGCGGAAAGAGTTTCTGAAACCCTTTGATCCACCTCTGCTTCTCCTATTGTGTCCATTTGGTCGCATGTGTCAATCCTCGTCTGTGCGGAATTGACACACTTGGAGGGCTACAGCCCCTCGTGTCGACCGTCTGAGCGCCGCACAATCGATTTTGGCGGTACCACAACGGCATGTTTTTTGCAATCCATTACCCACAGCGACCAGTTGGCAGCAACGTTTCTCCCTCGCTGCCCGCTACCTGGCGTTACCGTTAGTGACTCCGTATGAGCCATAGCCAGCCCGCCACGGTTGATCCCGCCGGTCGCGCCGCATTGCGACGGATCGCCGCGGACGTTCTCCGGACCCAGCGGTGCCACCTGCACGAGCTGGAGATAGTGGAAACGTCCGGCGGCCTGGTCCTGCACGGCCGGGCCCGTTCGTACTACGGCAAGCAGATTGCGTACCACGAGGTGAGCCGACGCAGCGGCATGCGGATTTTGGTCAACCGCATCGTCGTCGGGGACGCCGCCTGTCGGACACCGCACTGAGGGGTGCGTCCTGCGGCGGTTCGTAAGTCTTTATTCAGCTTGATGTTGCGGCTGAAGCACTTTAACGGTGCCCCTGAAGGACTTCGGCGATCCGCCGGTACGCCATTTCCCGCTGGGCATCGGGGAAGTCGTGTCCGGCGTCAGGGTAGTCCGCCTGGAGGCGATCCGGGTGGCCGTAGAGGGCGAACACCGGCCGGGCCGCCGCCACGATCCGCCGGACGCTGTCGACGCGGAAGTTGCTGTCCCGCTGCGGGGCGACGATCAGGACGTGCCGCGGCGCCAAAGCGGCGATCAGCTCGTGAAAGTCAAACGGGATGTCCTGTAACCGGCCGCGATAGGCCGCCAGCTTGGGCATGTAGCGGGTTTGGCACCAGCCCCGCTCGGGCTGCCAGTTCTTCTCGTCGCCATTGTAATAGTCGAGGAACGAATCGAGGCCGCAACTGCTGACGACGACCCGGAGGCGGTCGTCAAACACGGCGGTGAACACGGAGTTATGCCCGCCGAGGGAGTGGCCGATGGCGGCGAAGGCCCGCCCGTCGACAAACGGGAGGGACTGCAGGTAGTCCAGGCCACGGATGTTGTCCCAGACGGCCTTGAGGGTGCCGCTGTCCCAGCCGAGTTGGCGCAGATCGGGCTGGTAGCGGGCCAGCAGGGGGTAGTTCGGGGCGAGGGTGACGAAGCCGCGCTCGGCCAGCTCGGCGGCGTAGGCCCGGTTGGGCTTGCCCCCTAGGCCGACCACCACGCCATGGCCGATGGCGTTGTCGGTCGGGTGCAGGCAGAGCACCGCCGGGGCGCGGCGGCCCTTGTCGGCCAGCACCGCTTTGGGGATCAGCAGGTACGCCGGCACGCGGCAACCCGGCTCGGACTGATACGTAATGCGGCGGCGGACATATTTGGGCGTTTCAACCTCCTCCTCGACCTGCACCTCCAGGGGGCAGCGGCGTTCCGGCCCGGGCAGGCGGCCCATGACCGCCTCCATGCCGCGGAGGATTTCCGCCCGGCGACGTTGCCACTCCGCCACGGTTTTGGCCTCCCGCACCTCGCCGGTATCGGTCCGGTACAGCAGCAGGCGGTCCCGCGGCAGGCGGGCGGGAGGGGACTGCTCCTGGGCTACGGCCAAGCCCGCCGCCAGCGTCGCCGCCAGCAGCAGCGCGGCCAGGGCCCGCTTCCGCCTGCGACGGTGACCATGGAGATGCATTCCTGCTGGCATAAGTCGGTCTTGCGTTCCTGATGGCATGAATGGGCCTCCGGTTGCGGCTGATCCGTCCCCGCTAATACAGCTAGCGGTTGCGGCTGATCCGTCCCCGCTAATACAGCTAGCGGTGGGTACCTGCGAACCTGCTGCCGGCTTTGAAGTCCTGTTGATAGTACTGCTTGCTGGCAAATATAGGGCGATTTTACCTTAGATTTAGGGCGATTCTACCACTGCTGGCGGCGTTCCCACTGCCGGCGGATCGAGTCGGTCCAGGGGTAGATGGTCGGTTCGGGTCCGGCGCGGTCGAGCCCCGGCACCCGCTGCGGCCCGACCAGGTGGAAGACAGGCGGCTGGGGCGATTCCGGCGAGGTCGGCGCGGGGCCTTCCAGCAGCAGCAGGTAGGGGCCGGGGCCGGTCCAGCCGCGGGCGCGGAGCAGCTCCGGCACCTCGATGCGGTCCGGCTGCGGCGAGGGCGGGGGGCTGAGCCATTGCCGCACCTGGAACTGCGAGCGGGGCCGGCCTTGCTCATCCGCATCGATGTCGGCCACTACGGCGTGGGTGGCGGCGGCTACCTGCAGGCGGGAGAGGATGGGGCCGCGTTCCTTGGTCACGGCGGCGTATCCCAACCAGAGGATCCAGACGAGCCACAGGGCGGCGGCCAGGAGGGTGGCCCACCATCGCCAGCGCGGCGGCATCAGTTCGGCTCCTGCGGGTGAAGGGCGGCCCGTGGTCCGAGTTTCAGGGTGAACCGTTGCCGCAACTGCTCGTGCAGATCGAAGACGTTGTGGAAGTCTTCCGGCTGGTCGCGCTCCGACCGCCGTAGCTCGCCGATGTCGATCAGTTGGTAGACGATGCGGCCGACGTCGTCGGTGGTCAGGACGTTCCACATTTTGAAGACCACAGGGGCGAGCATGCCGAACTGGTGCACGGCCAGGACGACCAGGCCGTGGAGCAGCTCGCGGGCGGTGACATGGCGTTCGTCTTCGTCCTCGCCGCGGCGTTCCAGCATCTGCTGGGTGAAGCGGACGGCGTCGCAGACGAACTCGTAGGCCTCGTAGGCATACCGCTGCTCGCGTTGCCACAATTCCCAAATGTGTGCTTTCACGGCGTGAGTACCGTCCGGTGCCGGGTGGTCAGGCTAACTCCTGCGGCCGCCCGGGCGTCGCCGCAACGGTGGCGGGCACGGCGGCCACTGCAGGTTTTGTTATAGCTATCCGCTACAGGATTGTTATACGGTCGGGTAGGCCGGCAACGGTTCGCGGGTCGGTTTGGGTTCGTCGCCGGCCGGTACCGGCCAGTCAAGGGCCACAGATTCCGTAGCACCGGGCGGCCGGCAAAGGGCCACAGGTTGTTTTCCATTTCGGACGGGCACGGCCGGGTCGGGCGTCGCCGATGTCAAAAACGCATACCTGCGGCGGTCGGTCGCCGCTGGTTTCCCCGCTCGGCCGGGCCGGGCGTTGCCGATGCCGCTAGCGGCGGGGGCTCTCCGCGTCGGTCGCGGCGGGGCGGACCTCCTCCAGCGGCACGGAGATGCGGCGGCCGTCCTCGAATTCCACCAGCAACCGCTGGGCCAGGATCTCCTGCTCGATGACCCGTCCCTTGCCTTTGCTCGTCTCGACCACCGTGCCAGGTGCGGGGAGGCGGGCGGCCAGCTCCTCGTAGACCTCGTATTCGAAGCGGAGGCAGCATTTGAGCCGGCCGCAGCGGCCAGAGATTTTCGCCGGGTCGAGCGTCGCCTTTTGCAGCTTGGCCATCCGCATGGTCACCGGCGGCATGGCGATCATGTGCGTGTTGCAGCAGACGGGTTTGCCGCAGTCGCCGTAGTCGGCCAGCAGCTTGGCCTCGTCCCGTACCCCGATCTGCCGGAGCTCGATGCGGCAGCGGAACTCGCGGGCCATGCTGCGGACCAGAGCGCGGAAATCGACCCGCTGCTCAGCCAGGAAGTAGAAGATGATCCGCTCTTCGCCGAAGAGCCGCTCGACGTCCACCAGTTGCATGGGCAGGTGGTGCTGGCGGATCAGTTGGACGGCGGCGTCGAAGTCTTGGTCGCGGCGGGCCCGCAGGGCCTGGGCGTGGGCGTGGTCTTGGGGCGTGGCCAGGCGGAGGAGGCGGCCGCGGGTCGGGTCGGGGATGGCGGTGGCCACCGCTGGCGTGACCGGGCAGAGGGCGGTGCCCAGCTCCGTGCCGCGATCGGTGGCGACGATCACGGCGGCGCCGCGACTGACGGCCAGGGGAGCTTCCGGCGTAAACAGGCCGTACAGGCGCATGGCCCCGTAGCGGACCAGCCATTCGTCGCCGGGCGGCGGTGTGGCCGGGTCGGGCGGCGGGCCGCTTCGCTCCTGACGCTTCCGCTGGGCCGATGGCGGCATGGTTCCCCCTGTCTGTTACGTAACTTCTTACGCCGCATGCAGTTCCACAATGCGGACCACTTAGGCCGCATGCGGTGCTGCAAGATGAAACCCCTTAGGCCGCATTCGGCGTCACAATCACGTAACTCCTTAAGCCGCATGCAGTTCCACGACGTCCTTGTCCTGCAGGATGTAGTCCCGGCCGACCGTCTGGCCGGCGAAGGCGGCACTCCCCCACACCCGGGCCGACTTGACCTTCTCCCCCAGCTCGCGGTGGATGTGTTCGGCCAGGTCGGCGACGGTGCTGCCCCGCGGTAGGGTAAACGGCTGGGACAAGTCCGGGGGCCGGCCCGGCTGCTTGGTGTAGATACGCACGACGTCCAGCAGCGCGAAGATGGCCTGGCGTAGCTCGTTTAGCCCCTCGCCGCGTTCGGCGGAGACCACCTGCCAGGGCCAGCGGTCCCCGAGGACTTCGCGGGCGATGGCCAGGCGGATGTCGGCGGCCTCGGCGTCCGCCTTGGTGGCCACCAGCAGGGTCGGCAGGGCGGCCACCGCCGGCTCCTCGGGGGGCGGGGCGTGCGGCGGCCGCAGCTCGCGACGGGCCTGACGCAGCCGTTCGACCACCGCCAGGGTTGCCGCCGGGCCGTCGTCGTCGGACAGGTCCACAAACAGCAGGGCCGCATCCGCCGTGCGAGTGATGTCCGTCAAAAAGTGGTCATAATGATCGGCGGTGATCGGCGGCAAGTCGATCAGTTGCACGCGGACATCTTCGTAGTCCATCATACCGGGGATCGGTTCACGGGTGGTGAAGGGGTAGGGGGCCACGGTGGGCGTGGCCTGAGTCAGGGCGGCCAAAAGGCGGGACTTGCCCGCGTTCGGCGGCCCGAGCAGCACCACCTGTCCGGCCCCCTGCCGCGGGATTTTGTGGCTGGCATGACCGCTCCGCTTCGGGGCCGTGCGGGCCTGCTCGATCTGGTCGGTCAGCTCGGAGATGCGGCGTTTCAGCTCGGCCTGCAGCTTCTCGCTGGCCTTGTGCTTGGGCAGGATGACCCACATTTCCCGCAACGCCGCCAGCTTCTCTTCCGGCGTGCGGGCCTTACGGTACCGCTCCTCCGCGTCGTGGTACTGCGGCGGCAAATTGACGGCCACAACCCGTTCCCCGTGTCGGTGATCCGCCCCCCGGTTTGTCCCCGTTCGGTGATCCGCACTCCTGGCCGGCCAGCACGGCCCGGGCGCGATCGCGCCAATGATCCCCTTCCGGAATGATGACTATGATCATTCCGGAGCTAATGTTTCCGAGGCTTCCCCGCCGTAGGGCCGGGGTAAGTTACATACATTTTATACGGGGTCGCGGTAGCGCTACCATCACGAGTACTACCATCACGAGTACTACCATCACGAGTACTACCATCACGACCGGCACCATCACGACCGGCGGGGGGGACAGGCCGGAGGTGGGATCGCCCTTGCCGCCGCGGCGGCCGCCGGCCAACATGCAAGTAACGACGCAGCAGCAGGGGTATCCTACAGGGTTGACGAGAACGTTAGTATCTAACATACATCTCAGGAACGTCTCATGAGCGGCCTGTACGAGCAGATCCAGGAAGCGGCGGCGTTGGTCCGCCGGCACTGGCAGCGGGTACCGGTGGCCGGGATCGTCTTGGGGACCGGCTTGGGCGGCCTGGCGGAGGAGGTGGCCGCCGAGGCGGTGATCCCGTATGCGGAGATTCCGCATTTTCCGCGGTCCACGGCGCCGACCCACAAGGGGCAGCTCGTCTGCGGCCTGCTGGAAGGGCGGCCGGTGGCCGTCATGGAGGGCCGCTTCCATTACTACGAAGGTTACAGCCTGCAGCAGATCACCTTCCCCGTGCGGGTCTTCAAGGCCTTGGGGGCCGAGGGACTGATCGTCTCCAACGCCTGCGGCGGCATGAACCCGCAGTGGCGCAAAGGGGAGCTGATGCTCATCGAGGACCATATCAACCTGATGGGGGACAACCCGCTGATCGGCCCCAACGACGAGCGGCTCGGCGTCCGCTTCCCGGACATGTGCTACGCCTACGACCGCGAGCTGCTGGCCCTGGCCCGGCAGATCGCCCTGGAGGAGCGGATCGTCTGCCATCAGGGGGTCTTTGTGGCGGTGGCCGGACCGAACCTGGAGACGCGGGCGGAGTACCGGTTTTTGCGGGGCATCGGGGCGGACGTGGTCGGGATGTCCACGGTGCCGGAGGTGATCGTCGCCGTGCACGCCGGCCTGCGGGTGCTGGGGATTTCCGTGATCACCGACATGTGCCTGCCGGACGCGTTGGAGCCGGTGGCGTTGCCGGAGATCATCCGCACGGCGGCGGCGGCCGAGCCGCAACTGCGGCGGCTGGTGCGGCGGGTCATCGCCCAATGGCCGGGCCCGTCCGCCCCATCGCCGCAACCTCCGGCGTGAGCGAGTGGGTCGGTTCCGCACGCCTGTTGCCCCTATCGTGGAACCGTTGCGGCCGTTATAATGGTCGCAGTTACCCGAGTCGGGATGGTCGCGGTCGCCCGAGTCGGGTCGGGATCGGCCCGCCGCCGCGAGAGGATCAGCCGCTGGCGATGCGGCCCCATGGGTGGCCTAACTGGTTATATTGTGGGCGTAACTTTCGTTGGTGACGTAACTTCCATTGGTGACGTAACTTCTTATGCGGAGGACAGTTGTAACCTGGCTCGCCTGGCATGTCTCCGTCGCGGGGATGCTGACCTTGGCGGGGCAGCCGCCAGGGCAGAACTCCGGGCAGACACCCGCGCCGCCGCCGGACGAGCAGGCTATCCTCGGCGTCTGGGACGTCGTCGGCCTGGAAACCGGCGGGCGGCCCGACCTCGACAAGTCTTATCGCTTCAGCAGCTTCATTTTTACCTCCGACAAAGTCATATTGCGCGAGGGGTTCAACCCGCCGCTGGAGTTCGGCTACGTGCTCAACCCGAAGTCCTCCCCCAAGACGATCGACCTGAGCATCCGCGGCCACACCGCCTACGGGATTTACAAACTGGACGGCGACGAGCTGGTCGTGTGCTTGAGCATGGGGGGGAGTCGGCCTCAGGCCTTCACCACCCGCGGCCGCAACGACGCCGAAATGTTCACCTTGCGCCGCAGTATCTGGAGCTGGCATAGCGATCCGACCGCCGCATTCAGCATCGAGATGCCAGGTCAGGTGCGGATCCATGCCAGCGAGATCGTCATACAGAATAAAACCCTGCCTCTGCTGCGTTATACTAGCCGTTGGCACAAGGAGCAGACGGTCTTTGAGCTGTGGATGGTCAGCTTGGGGCAGCGGTTGGCGGGAAAGGCCGCCGAGACGGTGCTGGACGAGATGCAGGACCACCTGCGGCGACATGCCGGGGCATCGGCGGCGGAGGATAGCCGGCTGAAGCTGCCGCCGTGGCAGGCGCGGGAGGTGTCGATCGTCGGGAGGGGCGAGCAGACCCTGGCCCGCTTCTACATCATTGGCGATCGGCTATTTGTATTGCAAGTGCGTGGTCCGGCCGCCAATCTGCGCAGTCACGCCGTACGGTTCTGGGCCGCCTTCCGGCCGCCGCCCGAGAAAAAGATGGACAAAAAGAAAGGGCCGGCCGCAAAAGGAGGCATGCCGCTCCTGCCCCCCGCCTTGCTGCCGGAAACGTTGCCGCCGCCCCGTCCGGCACAACCCCCTTCTCACGGCACAAGCGGTTCACATGGTCTCTGAAATGATCCCGCTCGCACCCCGCGCCTTCACATATCGAGGTCTATCGGGCCATTACCGGGCAAATATCGTGGTGGCTCGAGGAAATATCGAGACAGGCCGGGCAAATAACGTGGCGGATCGGGCAAATGGCGAGGGAGAATGATGGAAACGCCCCCAATGCAACCTTGTCCTGGCTGCGGCCTGCCCCGTGTGGCCGCCCAGATCGGCGTCGTCCCTTGCCCGGTGTGTGCGGATACGGCCCCGCCGGTTCCGGCCGCATCCCCGCCGCCGTCCCCGCCGCCGGATCCGTTCGCCCACCTTCCCGCCGACGCGGCCAGTTTGCAAGCGGCGATGGCAGGCGGACACCCCGCCGCAACCGCTCGGTCGGTCACGACCGCCGCGGCCGCCGCGATCCGCCGCGGGATGCGGCACCTGCCCGCCTTTGCCTTGGGACTGCTCGCCGGTAGCCTCGGCCTGTGGCTCATCCAGCAGCAACTGGACCAGATCCCCCCAGAGCCGCAGGAGGAATGCGTGTCCCCGCCGCTGCGGCCAGTCCCCCCGTCCGGGCCGGAGCTGGCCCAGGCTCCGCCGCCGCGGCCATCGGACGGCGACGCCGCGCCGGACCGCCCCCCTGAAAACCGGCCATCGCCGCAGCCCCAGCCGCCCCAGCCCCAACAGGTTGGGGTGGAACCGCCCGAACCCCGGCAGGACGCGACGCCGCCGCTCGGCTGGTCGCAACCGCCGCGGACTGTCTGGCTCCATCAGCCGGACGCCTCCTATACCTTGCCGGAGGAGCTATGCCGCGGCGGGCAGGTCGTCCTGCGTGGCCGGATCCGCGAGCTACGTATCCCCGGCCTGTCCGCCCAGGCCCATATCGACGCCAGCGGCCTAGAGGCCCGCAGCGTCTTCGTCGGCGGTCTGGACGGCGGCTCCGAGCTGAAAGTCTTTGCCCCACAAGGAGTTGTGAGTGTGCGTGGCCATGTCCGTGACCGCGCCCGCCTGACCATTCACGCCCCCGGCGGCCTGGTCCGCTTCGGCGGACACCGTCCCGCAAACGCGCCGCAACCCCTCATTGCTGCTGCCGCCCGCGTCGAGGTGACCGCCCGCCAGGTCCGTGTCGAGGGGACAGTTCGCGATCCGGGCACCCGCCTAAGCGTACACCTCGAGGAGGGGGGCCAGCTTTGGGTCGAAGCCGTCCGTGGCGGCGCCCAGGTCGATTACCGCTGCGACGGTCGCCCGGCCGATGCCCGGGCCGGTCTGGTCGAGCCGACGGCTCGCTTCGAGCCCCACGCCGCGGATTAGCCGTTGCTCCTCGGGCAGCCGTCGCCCGATTGCGGGGGGATTGACGGTGGCCGAACTGGGCTGCGGACTAGCTGTGGCCTGTCGGACGGTGGCGGGCTCGTCGCTGCCCCATATTCCGCGGCGACGGTGGATGGCCAGACCGCTGATCCCCCAACTAGCGCTACCCCAACGGACGATGAATGCCAAAGCCCCTGACATTGCGGCGAGGCTAATGGCTGACCCGCGGCAGGAATACCTGCATGGTCGTCCCTTCGCCGGGAGTGCTCTGGACCCGGATGAACCCTCCCGCCCGCTCGACTAGCCGCCGCACAATGGCCAGTCCCAGGCCGCCGCCCTGGTGGCTGCCTTTGGTCGTGTAGCCGATGTCGAAGATCCGCTCGATCTGTCCCGGCGGAATGCCGCCCCCCTGGTCGCGGACCTCCAGGCAGGCGTATTCCCCGGCGGGGGCCGTCCCGTTGCTGGTCGTTTGGGTCGTCAGACGGACTTCGATGGTGCCGCCGCGGGGCATCGCCTCCTTGGCGTTGAGTAGCAGGTTCAGCACAATCCGTTCAAGGTGGGACGGATCGATCAGGACGCGGATGCTGCCGGCCTCGGAACGGAAAACCAGATTCCAGGCGGAACCGAGGCCGGACTGGATCAGCGGCAGGAAGCGGCTGATCGCATCGGCCAAGGGAAGGACGCGGGGCGTGCCGGCTGGGTCACGGCCGAATTCGAGGAGGTTGCGGACCAGCTCGGTGCCGCGTTCGCCGACGTCCAGGATCTGCTGGAGGCGGGCCCGCATCTCGTCGGTCAGTTGCGGGTGGCGTAGCAACAGGGCGGCGTTGCCGATGATCACTGTCAAGAGGTTGCGGAAGTCGTGGGCCACGCCCGCGGCCAACCGTCCGACCAGTTGGAAACGGTCCCCCTCGGGAAACAGCTCCGGCCGCTCGCGGGCCGTCGCCGCCGCCGCTTGCGCCTCGGCCAGCTTCAGACGGTAGCCGACCGCGTCCCCCACCGCCATGGCGAAGTCCCGGTCTTCTGTCGTCCACTCCCGCGGCGGCCCCACGTGCTCATGACAGACCACCCCCAATAGCTCCTCGCCACGCAGTAGCGGCACGTCCAACATCGAGGTGATCCCCAGCGGCACCAGATAGCTCTCCCGCAGCTCGGCCGCCCGGGGATCCGACTGTACCAGCTCGCACGGCAAGGCCCGCCGCTGCCGCAACGCTCCAAAGTAAATCGGATACTCCGCCACTACCAGGTTCGGCCCCAGCCCGTGCAGACGCTGTGACCGCTCATACAGGTTGACGCACCGCGACAACGCGTGGTCATCGCTCAGGAGCCATACCCCGACCCGCTCGACCTGCAAGGTGTCCGCGGCGATCGCGCAGATCCGCCGCAACGCCGCGATCAACGACAGTTGGGCGTCATCCACGACGCGATTCAGCTCGAGCCGCGCCGCCTCGTACGGCCGCATCGTCACCGTCGGTTCTGGTGCCGGCGAAGTCATGCCCATTACCCTCCCTGCTGCTGTCCCGCGCGGCAGCATCACGGGCACCATGGTTTCCCACAAACGTGTCTGATCATTTTTTCACCATTTTTGACTTGCCAAATGGCTCTCTATGGTGCATATTAGGTATAAATGAACTCATAACCGATACTTTCTGGTTGATTCCAGCATACCAAAAGTCAGCGGAAATATCACAACAAAATTTCCGTGCGGTAAAAGTAATCTTCCCACAGCCGGCTGCGGCGAATACGGCCGTGGCGACCCCTGTTAGCATATATCTTCAGGATGCTGGCCTGCGTGACCCGCAAGCGGCCGGGCGGTCTCAGCCTGTTCCCACACGGCCCCGGAGTTGTGTCATGCGTTACCTAATATTTGCCCTGGTCGCGATTGGGATCGGCGTCGCCGGGGTTGTGGTGTACTTAGGGCGGCCCGAATCGCGGCCCGGACCACGCCCCCGCCCGGGGGTGGAACAATTGACCGGACCGTTGGGCAGGCAACTAGCCATCGGCCAGCCGATGCCCGAACTGGAAGGGCGTTTGCTGGACGGCACGCCGGCTAGGCTGTCGGACTACCGCGGTCAGGTCGTGCTGCTCGATTTCTGGGCCACCTGGTGCGGCCCGTGCCGGGCGATGATTCCCCACGAGCGGGAGATGGTCGAACGCCTGAAGGGCCGGCCGTTCGTGCTGGTCGGGGTGAGCTGCGACCCGCAGCGGGAGACGCTGGAAGAGTTCCTGCGGCAGACGCCGCTGCCGTGGGTGCACTGGTTCGACGGCATCGAGGGGCCGGCGGGCCGCGCCCTAGGGGTGGACGTCCTGCCGACGTTGCTGCTGATCGACCACGAGGGCATCCTGCGGCAGGTATGGATCGGCCGGCCGGATAACGCCACGCTCGACCAAGTGGTCGAACAGTGGGTGCGGCAGGCTGAACTGAAATAGGGTGCGGCAGGCTGAACACAAGTAGGACATGGATTGTGATTCAATCATTGATTGTAATTGAAATCATCGGTTACAATTGAGTCGTCTGCATCGGGCTAACGATCGCGACCCGCAGCCGGCGATCCTGTCGATCCGGTAGGGTGCCGATCCTACCCATCTGGTAGGTAGGGGCCGATCCTGTCGATCCGGTAGGGTGCCGATCCTGTCGATCCGGTAGGGTGCCGATCCCGTCGGTCAGGTAGGTACAGATTGCAGGTCCTGTCGATCCGGTAGGTGGGGACATGTCAAACACGTTAGGACATGTAGGTAGGGAGGAGTGGCCATGCATCGCTGGTGGTTAGTCGCGGTGGTGCTGGTGTGCGTGGGAACCCTGCAAGGGGTGCAGGAGCCGTCCGGGGGTCCGCCGAAAAAGGCCGAGCCGCCCACGTCGCTGGCGGCCCGCTATGCCGAGCTGCAAAAGGAGTACGACACCACTTACCAGCAACTGCGGGAACGCTACCGCAACGCATCAACAGACGAAGAAAGCCGGGCGATTTGGAAGGAAATGCAGCAATTGCATCCCAAATTCGCCGAGCGGATGCTGACCCTGGTGGGCAACGACGCCCACAGGCCGGAAGCGTTTGAGCCGCTGGTGCAGGCGATGATACTAGACGACGACGGACCGGTCGGCATGCGGGCGGTGGAGCTGCTCGGGCAGCATCACGCCTCGCATCCGCAGTTAATACTGACGCTAGTGCAGCAAGCGAATCCGGAAGCTTTTCCGGAACGAAGAAAGAGTATCCAAAAATTGCTGGAGACTCTCAAGGACCAGGCAACGGATCGGTCGGTCAAAGGTGCGGCGACATTTCTGTGGCTGGTCGTGCAGATCGAAAAAACGGACCAACGCATGATTACTTCGAAGCAATTGCTGGACAAGCGGTCGGCGGCGTTCGCGGCGATCCGCGAACAACTGCAACAGGTAGTCCGCGACTATGGCGATGTAGCCCTGCCGCCGCCGTATTCCAAGACCATTGCCCAGGCCGCCGCCGAGCCGTTCTACTTCCTCGATCACCTGGTGGTGGGCAAGGTCCTGCCCGATGTGGAAGTGCAGGACCTCGACGGCAAAAAGGTCAAGATCAGCGACTACCGCGGCCAGGTCGTCGTCCTGGACGTCTGGACCACCTGGTGCGGCCCCTGCCGCGAGATGATCCCGCATTTGCAGGAAATGACCGAACGCTTCCAGGACAAGCCGTTTGTGCTGATCAGCCTCAGTTGCGACCAAAAAAAGGAGGTCGTCAGCCTCTTTGTTCGCGCGATGAAGATGACCTGGGTGCACTGGTGGAACGGCGGCACCACAGGGGCCGCCATGGACAAATACCGCATCCGGTACGTCCCGACCATCTTCGTCCTCGACGCCAAGGGGGTGATCCGTTACAAGCACCTCCGCGGCATGGCCCTGGAAAAGGCGGTGGAGGAGCTGTTGCAGGAAATGGCCGCGAAGTGATGGTTGTCTGGATCGCCGCGCGTATCGATCGCGTTGCGTCTCACCGCCGGTTGCGGCATCGCATGGATCAACGGTGATGGGCCCGCCGCAGTGCCGGTCGCGGCATCGCACAGAGCGACGGCGTGGCGTCCCGCCGCAGCGTCGGGCGTGGCATGTCCCCGATCGACGGCGTCGTGTTCTGTCTCACCGTCGAGCACGGCATCGTATAGATCAACGGAGAGATGAGCACGACCGATGACACGACGCTGCCGGCGGCAGGCTGGGACGGGGAGTGGCGGGCGGTGCCGATATCCGCAGGCGGCCCGCGGGTGTGGGAGTTGCTGCCGCCGCCGGAGCCACTGTGGGCGGCCGAGCGGTTGCGGCGACTGCCCCATCTGCTGTTTTTTGATTCGTCCGCCGCGCACCCCGAGCGTGGCCGTTACTCGTACGTGATGGCCGCACCGACGCAGTGGCTTTTGGGCTGGGTCGGAGCGGACCGCTGCTGGGCCGCCTTCCGGCACGCCTATCAGCAGGACCGGCACCGTTTCGCAGTCCATGCCGCGGACCTGCCGCCGGAGCTGCCCCCGTTCCGCGGCGGCTGGGCCGGACTGTTCGGTTACGGCCTGCACCGCGAGCTGGAGCGGGTCCCGCCGGCCCGTTACGACGAGTTCGGCCTGCCCGATGTGGCGGTGGGGCGATACGAGTGGGTGCTGGCGTTCGACCATGCGTTGGGCCGGGCATGGCTGGTGGACTACAGCGGCGACGGGCAAGGACGGAGGATTGTCGCTGCCCTGTTGCAGGCCGGGCCGGTGCGGACGCAGCAGATGGCCAGCGCGCCGACGATAGCCGTACCCGAGCCGCTACCGTTGCGGGCGCCGCGGCATCCGTTGCCCGGCTGGCCCGGTGTGTGGAGCAACTTCGACCGCGCCGGCTACGAGGCCGCCGTGGCCCGGGCGGTGGCGTACGTCCACGCCGGGGACTGCTTCCAGGTCAACCTGTCGCAGCGGCTGCTGGCCCGGTTGCAGGAGCCCCCCTGGGAGCTGTACCGCCGGTTGCGGCAATGTAGCCCCGCCCCGTTTGCCGCCTATTGCGACGGCGGGAGCTTTCAGGTGCTCTCCGCCTCGCCGGAACGCTTCCTGTGGCTGAGCCGCGACGGGAGCGTCGTCACCCGCCCGATCAAAGGGACGCGGCGGCGTGGCTGCACGTCCGCCGAAGACGCCGCACTGGTCGCCGAGCTGGCCGCCAGTCCCAAAGACCGCGCCGAAAACGTCATGATCGTGGACCTGCTCCGCAACGACTTGGGCAAAGTCTGCGTCTTTGGCAGCGTCCGGGTCAGCCGCGTCTGCGAGGTCGAGACGTTCCGGCAGGTGCACCATTTGGTCTCGGAGGTGCGGGGTCGGCTCCGCGCGGGGGTCGGCCCGGTCGAGCTGCTGATGGCGGCGTTCCCCGGCGGATCGGTCACCGGCGCCCCGAAGGTCCGGGCCATGGAGATCATCGCCGAGCTGGAGCCGACCGTCCGCGGTCCCTACTGCGGCTGCCTGGGCTGGCTCGGCTTCGACGGCGCGATGGACACCAGCATCTTGATCCGGACGATAACGGCGGCGGGCGGCTGGGTGCAGTTTCCGGTCGGCGGCGGGATCGTTGCCGAGAGCGAGCCGGCCCGCGAGTACGAGGAGACACTGCACAAGGCGGCGGGGCTGCTGCTAGCTTTGGAGCCCGAGCGGTCGGCGACGCAAGCGGCGACGCGGCCGACAGAGCCGGCGATGGCAGTCCCCGCTCTCGCCGAGCAGCCGGAAAAGCGGCGATGATCATTGAAGGACTGGTGACGACCTGTGCGGCCGACGGCACGCCGCATCTGGCGGCGATGGGGCCGCGGTTTGTCCCCGGCGACGAGTCCCGCTTCGTGTTGCGGCCGTTTGCCAGCTCCCGCACGTATCAACACCTGCGGGACCATCCGCAGGGGGTGTTCCACGTGACCGACGACGCGGCGTTGCTGGTGCGGGTAGTAATTGGGGCGTTGCCGGAGCTGCCGCCGCTGCGGCCGGCGGAGTGCGTGCGCGGCTACGTCCTGCAGGACTGCTGCCGCTGGTATGAGTTTGTCGTCGTGGATATCGACGACCGGCACGAGCGGGTGGAGATGCGGGCGGAGGTCAGGCACCGCGGCCGCGGGCGGGACTTCTTAGGCTTCAACCGGGCCCGGCATGCCTTGGTCGAGGGAGCCATCCTAGCGAGCCGGCTGCACCTGCTGCCGCTGGAGCAGGTGGCCGCGGAGTACCGCCGCTTGCGGGTAATCGTGGACAAGACGGGGGACGCCCAGGAGCAGGCCGCGATGGCCCTGCTGGAGGCACAGTTGGAACGGTGCCGGCAAGGTGGGGCCGGACCGGCGGAGGGGGGATGATGCTGCGGCTGCGGGCGCCGAGCCGTCTGCATTTTGGGCTGTTGCAGGTGCCGGCGGCCGGGACGTCGCCCGCGGCGGGGGAGCGATGTTACGGCGGGCTGGGATTGATGATCGACCGGCCCGGGGTGGTGGTGACCTGGCGGCCGGCGGAGCTGCGGCGGGTAGAGGGGCGGCACGCCCAGCGGGCTCAGCAGTTTGCCCTGCGGCTAGAGGCTCTCCTGCCGGAACCGTTGCGGCAACCGTACCACCTGCTAGTCGAGCAGGCGCCGCCGGAACACATTGGCCTGGGTACCGGCACGCAACTGGGCCTGGCGGTGGCCCGCATTTTGGCAGTTGCCGCCGGTCTGGAGCAGTGGCCGGTGACCACGTTGGCGGCGGGGATCGGCCGCGGGCAGCGTTCGGCGGTCGGGGTGCACGGGTTTGTGCACGGCGGGCTGATCGCCGAGTGCGGCAAGACAGCCGATGAGCCGGTCGCCCCGCTTCAGGAGCACGTGGCCTTGCCGTCGCAGTGGCGGGTGGTGCTGCTGTGGCCGGTGCGTCCGGAGGAGGGGAGCGGCTGGCATGGGTCGCGCGAACAGGCAGCATTTGCCACGGCGGCCGCAAGCCCGGCCGAGCCGCTGCGGCGGCTGATGCGGGAGGTGATCGTTCCGGCGGCGCGGGCGGGGGATTTTGCCGTCTTTGCTGAGGCGGTGCACGAGTACAACCGTCGGGCCGGGGAGCCGTTTGCCGCCGCCCAAGGGGGGCCGTATGCCGACCCGCGGATCGCCGCCTGTATTGCCGAGCTGCGGCAGCGGGGCATTCGCGGCGTCGGTCAAAGCTCCTGGGGGCCGACCGTCTTTGCCCTGCTGCCGGACGAAGAGTCGGCCCGCGCCCTGGCCCGGCGGTACTGCCCCCGTTGGAGCATCGCCATCGCGCGTGTGTCCCGCGGCCATCAGCTCGAGCGGTTGGATGACGTAGACGGTTCTGTCTCGCTGGCCCAGCCGCCGTGAGCGTCGAACCACTCGATCAGCTCGCGGGTCAACTGGCCGCTGTTGTCCATCCGCGGCACCTTGTGCTGGCCGCCGTACTTGCCGCGGGCCTTCATCCACGCCGCAAAGCCACCCGGCCGCACCAGCCGCACCTGCGGCATGGCCATCGCCAGGTCCCCCTGGCGGTGCGGGCCGTAGTCCTCGTTGAGGACCATCAGCTCGGCGTCGATGCGGGCGGCCATCTGCTCGGCCAGGGGGTGCGGCCGCGACGGCTCCGCCGCGCACTCGATCAGGTACACGTGCCGCCCCGGCTGGTCCGCCTGCTGCGGAAACAGCGGCCCGACGTGGAAGTCCACCACTTCCACGCCGCAGGCCGCCGCCGCACGGGCCACCGCCTTCTCGACCTCCTCGGCGATCAAATGCTCGCCGAAGGCCGACAGGAAATACTTCGTCCGCCCGGTGAACCGCAACAGCGGCGGCGTCCGACGCTCAAACCGCACCGTGTCCCCCAGAACGTACGCCCACAGCCCCGCACAGGTGGTCAGGACCACGGCGTAGTTGATCCCCGGCTCGACCGTGGCCAAGGTGTCCCGTCGCGGCCGCGGCCGGGAGAGTTCCTCCACCGGCACGAACTCGAAAAAGATGGCGTGGTCCGGTATGACCCGCAGCAGGCCGTAGCGGGGATCCTCGGTAGCAACGAATCCCTCCGAAGCGGGGTATACTTCGCAGAAGCGGACGAGTTCGCTGCCGATTTCGCGGCGGAACAGCTCGCGGTATGGCTCGAAGGAGGTGCCGCCGTGGATCACCAGGCGCAACTGCGGCCAGATCTCAGCGATGGTTGCGCGGCCGGTAATCGCTTTGAGCTTGCCAAATAAAACATGCAGCCAGGCGGGCACGCCGCTGATCGCCGTGATCGGCTCGCTTGCAGACCGTTCGGCCAGCCGCTGCGATTTTTCCTCCCAGTCGCTCAGCAGGGCCAGCTCCGGCGGCGGGAACGTATAGGGCCGCAGCAGCTCTAAGAACTCGACCGCGGCAATCCCGCTCAGGTCGCCGGCCCGGCTGCCGTCGGCCTGGACCCGCAGGTCGGTGCTGCCCCCCAGGAAGAAGAACTTGCCGGTCAGTAGCCGCGCCTGCGGGTAGCAGTGCCGGAACAGGGCGGTGGTGGTGAACGCCGCCTGCCGGTTGGAGCGGACCATCTCCCAGGAGACCGGGATGTATTTGGTCGCCCCGGTGGTGGTGCCGGAGGAGAGGGCGTAGTAGGGGTAGGGGTCGGGCCAGGTCTGACCGGCCAGGCGGGGATAGTCCGCCCGCCAGTACTGTTCCCAGAAGTCCTCATAGGTGCGCAAGGGGACGCGGGCCTGATAGGCGGCGATGCTGTCGATGCGGCCGAAGTCGTGGTCGCGGCCGAAGCGGGTGGCGGCGGCCCGCCGCAGCAGTTGCCGCAATGTCTCCTCCTGCGTGCGGGCCACGTCCAGCATGTCGAGTTGTCGGGTGCGGAAATGGGCGTGCCGCACCATCAGGGTGTCGGCGACGCGGCGGCTCCAGCCCGCAGCGACTAGCGACTTGAGGAACCGGACAATCGGGGCGTCCCCGCGCATGGATGGATGAACGATCTCACCGATGATCCAGGCGGCCCTTGTCCCCGTCGCGGGGATGTCGCTTCGCCGCCGTCGAACCATTCCTGGGATTGGCTCAGGGCGTTACAGCCGGTTGCGGCAGTCCCCGGAAGCCCCGGCAGATGTACACGCCCCCCGGTGGCAGGTTCCACGGCACGAACCGGAAGCGGACGTCGCTAAAATAGCGGGCGTAGAGCCGGTAGTAGATCAGGGGCATGACGGTGAGTTGGCGGAAGGTGCCGCCGGGGGCCAGCAGCCGTGCGGCGGCCTGCAGGATCTCCTCCCGCAGCGGCGGCGGAAACGACGGCAGCGGCAGGCCGGACAGGACGTGGTCGATCTGCCGGATGCCGCGTTCCGCCAGGTACCCCTCGAGCCGGGCGGCGTCGCCGTGGATGACCTCCAGGTTCGGTATATGGGCAAATCGGGCACGCAGCCGCCCGCACAGCACCGGGTCCAGCTCGATGACCAGCAGACGGCTCTGGGGCCGCAGGTGCCGGACCAGTTCGGCGGTGATCGGGCCAGTCCCGGCCCCCAGTTCGACCAGGTGCCGCACCTCGGCCCAGTTGATGCCGGCGGCCACGGCCCGGGCCATTGCCCGCGAGCTGGGGGCGACCGAAGCGATCTGCCGGCCGTGACGGAGAAATGCCTTGACCATCAGCCACCAGTCCGGCCCCTTGGGGATTTCCGCAGGCCGGCCGTTGGCGGCGACCGCGGTCCCCTTGCAGGTGGGGCCGCCGTGGGTGCTGTTGGTGGGGCTGGCACCGTTTACGGTAGAGGCGGCGATTGTACCGTTGACGGGGCTGGCACCGTTTACGGTAGAGGCGGCGATTGTACCGTTGACGGGGCTGGCACCGTTTACGGTAGAGGCGGCGTTTACAGCGGCGGCAGTCGCGGCGGCTGGGCCAACAGCAGCTCCGTCCAGCTCGGACGGGCTCTGGGCCGCGGGGCGCTCAAAAAGTATACCACCAGGCGGTTGATGGTCCGGGCCTTCTCGATCTGCGGGGCATGCCCGCATTTGTGCAGCTTCAGAAAATACCCTTGGGGCAGCTCCCGTGCTGCCTCCTCCGCTGTCTTGGGGCAACAAATCCGATCCTCCGCTGCCGTGACCAACAGACACGGGCATCGTACCTCCCGTAGCCGTTCACGCACGGTATGTTCTAACGTCCCACGCACCGTTTTCAACAGGCCGGTCTTCCACCGCCGGTTGCCAAACTTGCTCTTGTAGTACCGGAGAATATCCTTGTCGGCCAGACGCGGCCGGTAAAAGACGCTGCGGACCATCGCATGGGCATCACGCCCCATGACCCCCTCGATGATCGGCAACTGTTCCTTGTCCCCCATGCCGGACGGACACAGCAGCACCATCCGGTTGACCAGCTCGGGGTAACGGACGGCGAACTCCACCGCCACTTTGCCCCCCAGGCTGCTGGCCACCAGATGGTACGGCGGGGTCTGCACGAACTCATTCAAAAATGTATGCAACTGCCGGACCAGATAGTCCACGTCGATCGGGAGCCGCTCGTTGATCCGCCGGTGCAAGGCCTCCCCCTCGTAGGCGAGGATGTTGGGCATGTACACCTCGAAATAGCGGGACCAGAAGCGGCGGTTGCGGTACCACGTCTCCGCCTGTTCGGCCAGGCCGTTGATCAGCACCAGCGGCGGCCGCCGCCCGTAAGCCCGCGGCCGCAGACGCTCCAGTAAGGCCTTCCACGGCGACGTCATAGCTCCGGCTCCGCGATCTGCCCCCATCCGTTTGATCCGTACCCTGGAGTGATTTGTCCCTGCCCGTGACGTCCCGGCATGTATGCCGCCAAACGCGCTCAACGCGGATCCGTGCGCAAGCCCCTCGTCTGTTCCGGCTATTACGTTAACGTTATTACGTTTTGCTACGCTGTTACGTCATTGCGTTATACGTTATTACTTTGTTGCGATCTCCGCAGTTTCGATATTTCGTATTCGATATTTCGTAGTTCCGATCTCCGTAGTTCCGATAGCTGTTGTCCGAGTATCAGGGTTTCCGTGTCTTAATAGCACAGCTTCCGGCGACGCGGCGGGTCAAATCTCCTATCCCTGTCAATCTATGAGCAAAGAGGACGGAACACAAGTCGATGATGGGGCGGTTGGGGGGGGCGGCCCGTTGAGCGATCCGCCGGGGGGTGTGGCCGGCCCCGATCGTCTCGCCGCGCCGGGGGGAGGCACGCTGTGGCGGATCGCCCTGCCGCTGATCCTCTCTCAGAGCTTTGCGACCGTGCAAGTGACGGTGGACCGGGTGCTGCTGTCGTGGCACGATCCGGCAGAGGTCGCCGCGGCGTTTCCGGCGATGATGCTGTTTTGGCTCGTATTTGGCCTGTTGCAGGGGACGGCGGCGTATGTAGCGACGTTTGTGGCCCAGTATGTGGGGGCGGGCCGGCCGCAACGGGTGGGTCCGGCGGTCTGGCAGGGGCTGTATTTTGCTGTCGTGGCGGGTGCGGCGTGCCTGGCAGTGATGGGACCGGCCGCACCGCTGGTCGTGGACGTTACGCGGCCGCCGCAGGAGCTGGCCTCTCTGGAGACGGTCTATTTGCGTTGGCTGAGCCTGGCGGCGGTGCCGATGCTGCTGGTGGCGGCGGTGAGTGGTTTTTTTACGGGTTGCGGTCGGACGTGGATCGTTCTGGGGATCGACGCCGTAGGCACGGCGGTTAATGTGGCCGCCAGCGGCTTGCTGATTTTCGGCGTAGGCGACCTGCCGGAGATGGGGATCGCCGGGGCGGGCGCAGGTACGGTCATCGGGGCGTGGGTATCGGCCGTGACGGGGCTGGGGTTATTCTGGCGGCGGCGGGAACGGGAACTATACCACACCCTGCGGGGCTGGTGGCCGGAGCCGGAGCTGATGCGGCGGCTGCTCCGCTACGGCGGCCCGGCCGGCGTGCAGATGTTCCTGGACGTGCTCGCCTTCACCCTGTTCACCCTGCTGATCGGCCAGCTCGGCGTCGCCGCCATGGCCGCCACCAGCATCACCATTACCCTGAACATGTTCAGCTTCCTGCCGCTGATCGGTCTGGGGCAGGCTATATCCATCCTCGTAGGCCAGTACGTGGGGGCGGACCGGCCGGCGGACGCCGAGCGGATCACTTGGCTCGGTTTCTGTTGGGCACTGGGCTACATCGTCGTGATTGCAACGGTTTATGTTCTGTTTCCGCAGCATCTGCTGGCCCTGTTTGCCCCGTCGGAGCAGCCGGAGCTGTTTGCCGAGGTGGCCCGGCTGGTGCCGACGCTGCTGGCGTGCGTGGCGGTCTATTCGCTGGCCGACGCCGGCAACCTGACGTTCGCCTTCGCTCTGCGCGGCGCTGGCGATACCCGCTTTGTCAGCTTCCTGACGTTCGCCCTGGCCTGGCCGGTGATGGTTCTGCCCACCTGGGCGTTGGTCCGCTACCGGGAAGTCCTGGTGCAGCGTGTTCCAGGGATGGGGGAGCCGCTGTTTTGGGCGTGGGGATGCGCCACGGCGTACATCATTCTGATGGCAGTATGCTTTTGGCTGCGGTTCCGTCACGGCCGCTGGAAGCAGATGCGGGTCATCGAGCCGGCCCCACCCGTCCCCTAAGCGGCCTCGTGCAGGCCGGAAACTATTGTCTTGTGGGTGGTGAGTACCAGCGGTTACCGCGGCGGAAATTACGGTATGGCCAGAAAAAAATGCCGAAGTCGCTTGACAAAACCGGATCTATGTTACCATTATTTATCTATATCAAGCAAAAAACTGGGCCAGATAGTTCTGGTGTCCCAAGTTAGCGGACGAGCACGCTTGCGGCTGCCGGGATGGCGGAGTCGGGACGAGTAGCGGCCCAAACTGTTGCCCCACCCTGCCTGCGGCTGCCGGGATGGCGAAGCCGGGACGAGTTCAAACGGTCGCCCCACCCCACCCCACGTACGCCTGTCCCCCGCCGATTGGGTTTGGAGCGGAAACGAAGTTTTGTGGATTCCGAGGGAGCTACGGCCCTCCGTAACGCTGGTGATGGGGTCAGAGCTGCTAGGACCGGCCCTCTGACCCGCCCCGTTGCGCCTGATGGGACCATCCTGCTCCCCGGTCCGGATCAATAACCCGGCTCGGCAATTAGGGTTGGTTGGGCCGGAGGGGAGGTTGTAACCGTCTGGTTGCTGTGAGAGAGGGGTCGCCGCGATGGACCACCGTTTGCGTTTAGTCGCCTGGACGGCGGTAATCGTGGGGTATGCGTTGGGAGGGGCCGGTGTGGTCCGGGCGGCGGAGGTGGACTATGTGAAGCAGGTCAAGCCGTTGCTGGCCGCCCGGTGTGTGTCCTGTCATGGGGCGCTCAAGCAAAAGGGGAAGCTGCGTTTGGACACGGCGGCCTTCATCCGTCAAGGCGGCCGCAGCGGTCCGGCGATCGTACCGGGCAACAGTGCGGAGTCGCTGCTGATCCAAGCCGTGCTCGGATTGGACCACGAGCGGATGCCCCCCGAAAACGAGGGCACGCCGCTGACCCCCGAACAGGTCGAGCTGCTCAAAGCTTGGATCGACCAAGGCGCTCCGGCCCCGACCGACGAACCGGTCCCGGAAGATCCGCGCAAGCACTGGGCATTTCACAAGCCGGTCCGGCCGCCAGTACCCTCCGTGCCGGACCCCCAGTGGGCTGCCCACCCCATCGACGCGTTTATCTATGCCGAATACCAGCGGCATCAGTTGCGGCCTAACCCCTTGGCCGACAAGGCCGCCCTGTTGCGACGCGTCACCCTCGACCTGACCGGACTGCCGCCGACCCGCGAACAGTTGCATGCTTTTCTCAATGACCCGTCGCCGGATGCCTACGAGAAGGTGGTAGACCGGCTGCTGGCCTCGCCGGAGTACGGCGAACGCTGGGCCCGCCACTGGATGGACGTGTGGCGGTACTCGGATTGGTACGGACGACGCTACGCGAACGATTGGCGTAACAGCAGCCCGACCCTGTGGCGTTGGCGCGACTGGATCGTCCGCTCCCTCAATGCCGACGTCGGCTACGACCAGATGGTCCGCCTGATGCTGGCCGCCGACGAGATCGCCCCCGAGGACGACGACGCCCAAGCCGCCACTGGTTTTATCGTCCGCAATTTCTTCAATCTCAACTTTGACGTCTGGATGAAGGACCAGGTGGAGCACACGGCCAAGGCCTTCCTCGGCCTGACCCTCAACTGCTGCCACTGCCACGACCACAAGTACGACCCGATCACGCAGGAGGAGTATTTCCGCTTCCGGGCGTTCTTCGAGTCGGTCGGTCTGCGGCAGGACCGGGTACCGGGGGAGCCGGACCCGGGTCCGTTCCGCAAATACCTCTATGGCGAAGCCCGAAAGCCGGTACAGAGCGGGCTGGTGCGGATTTACGATGAACGTCCGGATGCCAAAACCCGGATGTACCGGTTGGGTAACGACCGGGATTATTTCCCGGACCGTGAGCCGGTCGGGCCGGCGGCCCCCGCGTGCGTGGGGGGCCACAATCTAGTCATTCGACCGGTGAAGTTGCCCCCGCGGGCGTACTACCCGGGATTGAAAGAGTTTGTCCGTCGGGAAGAACGTGCAAAACTGCAGGCGCGGCTAGCTGCCGCGGCGTCGTCCTGGACGCGGTCCCCGGCCGACCCGTTAGCTGTGGCCCGTCTTGTGGCCGCCTCTGCCGCATGTTGTAGCCTGGAGGCCCGCATTGCGGCGGACGACGTCCGCTACCTGGTCGCTTCCGGAAACCCCGATGAGCTGGCCCGGGCCGCCGCCCGCGCCGAGCGCCAGGCCGCCTGGGCGGCTGCCGTCGTCGCCGTGCTGGAAGCCCAGGCCGCCCTGGACGCCGCTGCCGCCCGCAATGACCCCAAAGGAAAGGAGGCCGCCAAGACCCAATTGGCCGGCGCCCGCCAGGCGCTCGCCACCGCTCAGGCGAATTTGGCCAAGAACGACGGCAACTATACCCCGCTCAGTCCGATCTATCCGGCCACCAGCAGCGGTCGCCGCAAGGCCTTGGCCGAATGGATCGCCTCACGTGACAACCCTCTTACCGCCCGCGTTGCCGTCAACCACATCTGGATGCGGCATTTCGGCAAACCCCTCGTCGAGTCGGTGTACGATTTCGGCGTCAACGGCAAGCGACCCACTCACCCCGCCCTGTTGGACTGGCTGGCCGTCGAATTCATGCACGCCAACTGGAGCATGAAGCACCTCCACCGCCTGATCGTGACCAGCCGCACCTACCGCCTGGCCGCGGCGGCGAGCGAGCCGCACAACGCCGCACGTGATCCCGACAACCGCTGGTACTGGCATTATCCGGCCCGGCCTTTGGAGGCAGAGGCGTTGCGTGACGCGATGCTTTTCGTCGCCGGCGAGCTGGACCGCACCCGCGGCGGCCCGCCCATCGAAGCCCCGCAACAGCCCGCCTCCCGACGCCGCACCCTCTATTTCGCCACCTATCCGGAAGAGGGAGGAACGCCGCGACTGCTCCAGTTCTTTGACCCGCCCGACCCATGCAACTGCTACCGGCGAACCCAAACCATTCTGCCGCAGCAGTCGTTGGCCCTGACCAATAGCGATTTTGTTTTGCAACGGAGCCAGTCGTTGGCGGACCGCCTGCTGGCCTCGCCCGCAGCCAGCTCCGACGAGCAATTGGTCGTGGCTGCCTTCGAAACTGTCCTGAGCCGTCCGCCCACTTCCCAGGAGCTGGCCCTCTGCCGGGAGTTTCTGCAAACGCAAACGCAGTTAGCCGCCCAGACCGGGCCGCCCGCATCGGCCCGCCGCCAGGCCTGCGCCGGGCTGGTACGGGTACTGTTCAACCACTACGAGTTCGTCACCCTCCGCTAGCCATCCTCAGAAGCCGCGCGTGACCCAAGAGACCATCCTCAAGGGGAAGCGTGACAGAGGAGTTGAGCGTGAAGCAGGAGTTGGGCATTTTGAGTCGCCATGCATGACTCAGGGGCCGAGCGTGATCGTGATAGAGGAGTCGGGCATGACCCAGGAGCTAACCATCACTCAGGAACTGACCATGCGTCCGGATCGCCGCATCTTCCTGGCCGACATCGGCATGGGATTCACAGGCCTGGTTTTGGGCGCGTTGCTGCACCGCGACGGCATTACCCGGGCGGCCGCCGCGACCCCGCACGGCCAGCCCCACCATCCCCCCAAGGCGAAGTCGGTGATCTGGATTTTCCTCTCCGGCGGCTACAGCCACCTGGAAATGTTCGACTACAAGCCAGCCCTGAACAAATACGCCGGAAAAACCTTTGATCAGACCCCTTTTCCCAACCCGTTGAAGTCTCCGCTGCATGACCAGCGGTCTCGATCCGTCGTCAACGACGTCTTTAATGTTCGTGACAAGTATGCGGTCATTTTCCCGCTGCAGGTCGGCTTCAAAAAGTTTGGGCAGAGCGGCATCGAGATGGCTGAGTGGTTGCCCCACCTGGGCAGTTGTGCAGACGACCTGGCGATCGTACGCAACGTCTGGACCACCGACAACGACCACCACGCCGAAAACCAAATCCACACCGGCCGGCACCGTCTCGACGAGCGAGAGCCTTCCATCGGCAGTTGGATCAGTTATGGACTGGGCACGCTCAACGAAGACCTGCCCCAGTTCGTCGTCCTAGGCGGTCCGACCGCCACGGTGACTCTGGAGTCCATCCAGGGTTACTATCTGGGCTCGCAGCACGACGGCGTGCCCCTCAGCCTCGACGGCGATCCCCTGCCTTATGCCAGACGGCCTAACGCCATCTCCGCTCAACAGCAGAAAAACGAATACGAGCTGATCGCCCGGCTCAATGGCCTGCTCCGCGTCGAATATCCGTCCGACGACAAGCTGCGGGCCCGCATCCGGGCCTATGAGCTGGCCTACCGGATGCAAGCGGCGGTGCCCGCAGTCCTGGACCTAAGCCGCGAAACCGCCGAAACCCACAAGCTTTACGGCACGGATAACCCCACCACCCAGGTGGCGGCCCGCCGCTGCCTCGCCGCCCGACGCCTGGTCGAACGCGGCGTCCGCTTCGTCCAACTCTATCCCACCGGCTATTCCGTCTGGGACGCCCATACCAACCTCCGCGAAAACCACAGCAAACTCTGCCAGCAAATCGACCAGCCCGTGGCCGCTTTGCTCAAAGACCTCAAACGCCGCGGCCTGCTCCAGCAGACCCTGGTCGTGTTCTGCACCGAGTTTGGCCGCACCCCAGGTCTGGAAACCCGCAACGGCCACAAAGGTGGCCGCGACCACCATCCCCACGGCTTTTCGGTCTGGTTCGCCGGGGCCGGCATCCAGGGGGGCACCGTTTACGGCGCCACGGACGAGCTAGGCTTCCACGCCGTCGAGCCAGGACACTACGTCACCGACCTCCATGCCACCGTACTGCACCTGTTGGGTCTAGACCCACAGAAGCTAGAATTTCCCGGCCGCAAACGCCTGCAAATCGATTACGGTCGCCCGATCCGCGGCATATTGGCCTAGGCACGACGGTAGGTCGGGGCACCCACGACTAGTGGGTCTGTCGCCGGGACGGTCCTGCCTCCGGTCACGTCGCTCTAAAGGGCTGTCAGACGTCCAATCGCCAGGACGGCTCCTAACGACGCTACCGGACAGGCACAGCAGAACATATCTTTCCTTGGGATGGACAGCAGGGCGGATCTTGGGTTACACAAACGGACACATGTACGCTGGCAAGACAGTGTATATTTTTATATATATTGGTACAACGCTGCCGGCGGCGGGGAGTGTCGGTCGGGCGGGTGGGGCGAGCGTGGCGGAGGATGGGCGTGGACCTGTTTGCGGCAATCCATCAGGAGCACCGGCAGCGGGCGATGCCTCTGGCGGCCCGCATGCGGCCGCGCTCCCTGGACGAGTTCGTCGGCCAGGAGCATTTTTTGGGTCCCGGCAAACTCCTGCGGCGGATGCTCGAGGCCGACCGCCTCAGCTCCCTAATCTTCTATGGCCCGCCCGGCACGGGCAAAACCGCCCTGGCCCACGTCATCGCCCAGCATACCCGTAGCCAGTTCTGCCCGCTCAATGCCGTCGCCGCGGGCGTGCGCGAGCTGCGCGAGCTCCTGCAGGTCGCTCGCCGCCGGCTCGAGGACCAGGGGCGGCGGACCATCCTGTTCATCGACGAAATCCACCGCTTCAGCCGCGCCCAGCAGGACGTGCTATTGCCGGATGTCGAAGAGGGGATCGTCACCCTCATCGGGGCGACCACGCAGAACCCGATGTTCGCCCTGACCGCGCCGCTGCTGTCGCGCAGTGCCCTGTTCGTCTTCGAGCCGCTGTCGCGGGAACAGATCCGGACGATTCTGAGCCGGGCGGTGCAGGACGCGGAGCGGGGTCTGGGGCAATACGCGGTGGAGCTGACCGACGCGGCGGCGGCGTTCCTGGCGGAAAGCTGCGAGGGGGACGCCCGGCGGGCCCTCAACGCCCTGGAAATCGGGGTGCAATCGGTCCTGGCCGCGCGGTCGGCAGGGTCCGCCGAGCCGGGGGAGCGGTCGCGGTCGGCAGGGTCCGCGGAGCCGGGGGAGCCGCCCCGGCCAATCGTCTTCGACCTGGCCTTGGCCCGGGACTCGATCCAGCGCAAGGTGCTGGTCTTTGACCCGACTGGCGACGAGCACTACGACCTGGCCTCGGCCCTGATCAAAAGCCTGCGGGGGAGCGACCCGGACGCCGCCCTGTATTGGCTGGCCCGGCTACTGGAAAGCGGCGAAGACCCGCGGTTCATCGCCCGCCGCCTGTTGATTTTCGCGGCGGAGGACGTCGGCAACGCCGATCCGCTGGCTCTGCTGGTGGCCAACGCCGTGTGGGAGGCGGTGGAGAAGGTCGGGCTGCCGGAATGCCGCCTGCACCTGTCGCAGGGGGTGTGTTATCTGGCCTGTGCGTGGAAGTCGAATGCCTGCACGCGGGCCATCGCCGCAGCGACGGCGGACGTACAGGCCGGTCGGACCCTGGCCGTGCCGCCGCATTTGCGGGACGCCCATTACCGCGGCGCCCGCGAGGTCCTCGGTCACGGCGTCGGCTACCTTTACCCCCACGACCATCCGGATGCGTTCGTAAACCAGGAATACCTGCCGGCGGTGGCCGAATACTACCAGCCGACCGACCGCGGCCACGAGGCGAAGATCCGCGAGCGGCTGCGGGAGTGGCGGCGCCGCCGCGGCCAGGCCGACACGCCCGCGGCCAGTCCTCCCCCGGCGCCGGACCCGGCCCCTAGCCCCTCCGCCGGACCGGACGCCGCGTGAATCACACCCCGCCAGAGTTGTCATCCCGGCGTTGTCCGCCGTCCCAGCTGTCTCCGCTCGAGGAATCGGTTCGGCGCTTAGGGTTTTTCACCTTCGCAGCGACCAAGGCATGGTCCCGACCAGGCCATGGTCCCGACCAGGTCATGGTCCCGACCAGGTCATGGTCCCGACCAGGCCATGGTCCCGACCAGGTCATGGTCCCGACCAGGCCATGGTCCCGGTAGAGTCGGTCGGAACCTCTCCCGAGTATGTGGATGGAACCCTCTGCCCGCTACCAGAAACCAACATTCCCCACTCCCGACTCGCCATTGGCCATTCGCTATTCGCCACACCCGCCTCCCCATTCGCTATTCGCCATTCGCTATTCGCCACTCCACGGGTTCCACACAGGTATGACATGTCCCGAAGGGAGGTGCAAACGGAACGATTTGCCAAAAAGTGGTGACAAATATGTGAAGGACAACTTGTTTCTCTGTTGGCGGACGTTATGATTTCATCTTATGAAGAGCAATAGCAGCGCCGAGTATCGCATGCTCGCGTCGCACCCGCTGAGCCGTCGCCGCGTGGGGCGCGGCCCGGGGATCACTGACCCGATGAGGTCCGTTACTGTATGTTCGAGCTTGACGCTCGCCGCACGCCTCCACCGTCGCTGGTGAATGGTTCCGGCGGCGCGGACGAGGAACCCAGCGCGTCGCGGCGTCACCCGGCATGGCAGCACGTCCCCGCATCGCAATGGCAGGATTGGCGCTGGCAGATGCAACATGCCATCCGCTCGGTGCGGCAGTTACGGCGGTTGTTACGGTTCCGCCGCGAGGAGCTGGAAATCCTCGGCCGCCTCGAGGGGGAATACAAGATTGCCATCCCGCCGTATTATTTCTCCCTGATCAATCCGGATGACCCGCAGGACCCGATCCGTCTGCAGGCCGTCCCCTCGCCGCGGGAGGCGGAAAACCCCTCCGGTTACGAGCTGGAGGATCCGCTTGAGGAAGACAAGGACTCGCCGGTGCCGGGGCTGACCCACCGCTACCCCGATCGCGTCCTGCTGCTGACCACCCCCAACTGCTCGATGTACTGCCGCTTCTGCACCCGCAAGCGGGCCACCCTCACCCGCGGCGGCTGGGAAACCATCCACCCCAACGACGAGCGGATGATCGACTACATCCGCCGCCACGAAGAGATCCGGGACGTCATCGTCTCCGGCGGCGACCCACTGACCCTGCCGGTCCCCAAGCTCCGCTTCTACCTGGAGCAGCTCAAGGCCATCCCGCATGTGGACGTGGTGCGGATCGGCACGCGGGTACCGGTCACCCTGCCGCAGCGGCTGTTTGACGCCGAGCTGGTCGAGCTGCTGGCCGCCGCCGAGAAGGTGTACGTGCACACCCACTTCAACCACCCGCGGGAGATCACCCCCGAGTCCAGCCAGGCCTGCCGCAACCTGGTCCGGGCCGGCATCCCCGTCAACAACCACACCGTCCTGCTGCGCGGCGTCAACGACGACCTGGCCACCATGCGCGAGCTGATCCGCGGCCTGCTGCGGATCAAGGTTCGCCCCTACTACCTGTTCCACTGCGACCCGGTCGTCGGCGCCGGCCACTTCCGGACCAGCATCTGGAAGGGGCTGGAGATCATCGAAGGGCTGCGTGGCCACGTCAGCGGCATCGGCATCCCCACTTATGTAGTCGATAGCCCCCACGGCGGCGGCAAAATCCCCTTGATGCCCAATTACCTGGTGTCGATGTCCGATGACGCCGTGGTGTTACGCAACTACGAGGGGCTGCTCATCCGCTACCAGGCCGAAGACAAGCCGCCGACGATCCGGCCGACGGACACCCAAGGGGTCAGCGCCCTGCTGCAAGGGGAGGCCAGCGTGCTGGTTCCCGCCGGCAACGAGCGGATGGCCCGGCGACGCCGCAATAGCCGCAAAGCACGGCAGACCCCGCCGGCCAACGGTTGCCCGCCGCCGGAACGGATTCCCCTCCCGCTAGTCAACGCCTCCGGCCCGGCCGAGCCAGGCCAGTAGCCGACTCCGTAGCCTCGGTTGGCCCGCGCCCAGCCACGGCAACGCCGGCCCCCATCCCCCGACCAGGAGGAACTGCCGCCATGACGACCCCGCAAACCCCGGACGAAGCCCGCCGCCAGTTCATCACGGCCGCGATCTGGACGGTGATTGCCGCCGTGATCACCATCGGCATCCTCATCTATGCGATGCAGCCGGAGCTGGAGAAGCGGGATTTCTATTACGTCGCCGCGGCGATTGCGGCCATTGCGGCGATGGCCAACGGCTATGCGGCGTGGCAGAACTGGCGCCGCTGGAAAGGTGCGGCCTGATTCAGGCGTGGTCTCAATCCGGGGGCCAGGTTAGCCGCCGGATACGGCCTGACTCCCACCCATCCCAGTCCCGCTGCCTGATTTGTCACCGCCCGACATGCCGCCGCCTGATTTGTCGCCGCATGATTTTTTGCCGTTACCTGACGTGCCGTTGCCTGATGGATTCCGCTAACCGCCATGCGCATCGGGATTGCCTGTACCCTCAAATCCGCGTCTCCCCTGCCGGCGGAAGTGCCGGACGATTGGGAAGAGGAGTTCGACTCGCCGGAAGCGGTCGCCGGGCTGGCCGAGGCCTTGCGGAAGCTGGGGCACGAGGTGTGCGTCCTCGGCGATGGCCCGCCGCTGTTGCGCCGGCTGCTGGACGAGCCGCCGGATTTGGTGTTCAACATTGCCGAAGGGGCGGGGGTCAGCCGCTCGCGGGAATCGCGGGTACCAGCCGTCTGCGAGATGCTGGGACTTCCGTATAGCGGTTCGGAGCCGCTGACGCTGGCGATGGCCCTGGACAAGAGCCTGACCCGCACGGTGGTGGCGGCGGCCGGCCTGACCGTGCCACGCGGCGTGGTCCTGCCGCCGCCGGAATGGCCCTACGACGGAGATGGCGCCGAATTTCCGGCCGTGTTAGCCGAGGCGGGCATCCCTTACCCGGCGATCGTCAAGCCGGCGTGGGAAGGTTCGAGCAAGGGGATCCGCCGGCAGGCGGTGGTCGCCGCACCGGAGCAGCTCGGGCCGGCGATTGGCGCCGTCTGGCAGCATTACCGGCAGCCGGCACTCGTGGAGGAGTTCATCGTCGGGGACGAGGTGACGGTGGGGATCGTCGGTAACCATCCGCCGCAGGTGTTGGGGGTCATGCGGCTGGTGCCGCGGCAGTCCACGCCTTATTTCGTGTATAGCCTGGAAGTGAAGCGGCACTGGCAGGACCAGGTGGACTACGAGGCGCCGGCCCGCCTGCCGCCGGAGGTGTACCGGGCGGTGGAGCAGGACGCGTTGGCGGCGTTTGCCGCGCTCGGCTGCCGCGACCTGGCCCGCGTCGATTTCCGCATCCGCGACGGCGTCCCCTATTTCCTGGAAATCAATCCGCTGCCGGGTCTCAGCCCCGCAAGCGGCGACATCTGCTACCTGGCCTATCGCGTCGGCTTGACCTACGATCAGCTCATCGGCATGATTGTGGCGGCGGTACGGCAACGCTATCCCGAGCTGCCGCCGTAGCAGCGGGGCAGGTGGCACAGCAGACCGCGGTTGCTCCGAGCGGCTGGAAGTAGTTGCTCCGAGCGGCTGGAAATGTCTGGCGGTCCGGATCGTCGCCGCCCTGCCGCTGCCGCAGGAAAGCATCGCCGCTTTTGGTTGGAGAACGATCCAAAACGCGACCGCTTGTGCAAAAAACGATCCAAAACGCGACCGCTTGTGGAAAAAACGATCCAAAACGCGACCGCTTGTGGAAAAGATGCCATCGCCGCTACTGTGGGTGCTGTATAACCAGCCGGTGCTGCCGCCGGATCATCCGGAGTACGAGGCGGAGCGGGACGTGCTCGATACGGTGGCCGAGTGCGTGGGGGTGCTGACGTCGGCGGGCTGGCAGGTACGGACAGTGGGGATTGCCCACGATCCGCAGCCGTTGCTGGCGGCCTGGCAGCAGGAGCCGCCGGACGCGGTGCTGAACCTGCACGAGGGGGTGCCGCAATCGCCGGCGACGGAGATCGCCGCCACGGCGTTGCTGGAGTGGCTCGGGCTGGCCTATAGCGGCTGCTCCTCCGCCTGTTTAGCATTGGGACGGGACAAGGTCCGCAGTAAGTATCTATTGCAAGGGGCGGGGTTGCCGACGCCGCGGTTTGAGATTGTCGAAGCAGGGGCGTCGCCGGCGTGGACCGGTCCGTGGCCGGCGATCGTCAAGCCCGCCGGGCAGGACGCCAGCGTCGGGATTTCCCAGGCCAGCGTAGTCAGCGATGCGGCGGCGTTGGCCGCGCAGGTAGCGGCGGTGCACCGGCAGTTCGGGGGTCCGGCGATCGTCGAGGAGCTATTGGATGGCCGCGAATTTCACGTCAACGTGATCGAGACCGGGCCGGCGGCCCGGCGGGAGCTGATCGTGTTGCCCCCCGGGGAGATCGCTTTTGCCCCGCCGCAGGACGGCTGGTGGCCGATCTACACCTACACCGCCAAGTGGGACATACAGAGCACGGAATACCAGCGGTGCCCGGTGCGGACGCGGGTGGAGCTGCCGCCGCCGCTGGCCGCCGAGCTGGTCGAGCTGGCCCGCCGTGCTTTCCGCCTGTTCGGTTGCCGCGATTACGCCCGCATCGACTGCCGCCTCGACCGTCACGGCCGGCCGCACGTGCTGGAAATGAACCCCAACCCGTACCTGATCAGCATTATCCTGGTGGAAGGGTTGGAGGCGATTGGCCGCAGTTTCGAGTGGTTGGTGCAGGAGCTGGCCTGGGCGGCGTTGGAGCGGAACCCCCGCTGGACGGCGTGGGCGGCGGCCTGTCGGGAATCGCCGCAAGGGGCGTGCCTGCAACCGCCAGCGACGCCGGACGGCCCGTCGACCCCCCAATAAATCCGCCGCACGCCGGATGGGGAGCAGGCCGGATGTATAGAATAGGCACAACTCCCGTGTGGCGAAGTATGGAGCGTCGGAACCAATACGGCGAAGCTATGGAGCGACTCAATAAATTTCTGGCGGCGGCAGGCGTCGGTTCGCGACGGTACTGCGATGAACTGATCGCCGCCGGGCGGGTCAAAGTGGACGGCCAGGTCGTCACGGCGTTGGGGACCAAAGTCGACCCGCAGCGGCAACAGGTGGCGGTGGACGACCACCCGGTGCGGCCGGAACGCAAGGTGTACTGGCTGGTGCACAAGCCGGCGGGGTATCTGTGCACCAATTACGACCCGGCGGGGCGGCCGCGGGCCGTGGACCTGCTGCCCCACGTCGAGCAGCGCGTCTACACGGTCGGTCGCCTGGACGAAGCCAGCGAAGGACTGCTGCTGATGACCAACGACGGCGAGCTGGCCGCCACCCTGATGCATCCCCGCTACGGCATCCCCAAGACCTACCTGGTGCAGGTGGCCGGCAAGCCGAGCCGGGAGCAGTTGCAGCAGTTGGTCCGGGGCATCTGGCTGAGCGACGGGAAGGTGCGGGCCCGCAGCGTGAAAGTGGTGCGGCACCAGGGGGCCAGCACCTGGCTGCGGATCGTGTTGTGCGAGGGGAAGAACCGGGAGATCCGCCGCATGCTCGCCCGCTGCCAGCATAAAGTGATGCGGTTGAAGCGGATCGCCATTGGGCCGGTGAAGCTGGGGAAGCTGGGCAAGGGGAAATCGCGGCGGCTGAGTCCGTCGGAGCTGCGGGCGTTGCAGGAGTGGGCGGAACAGGCCCGTACGCGGCTGGCCCAGATCCGCGCCCGCCTGGCGGCCAGGCTAAAGCGACCGGCGGCCGATGCCGCGGACGCCGCGGACGTCACGGACGCCCCGAAGGTCGCCCACGCCGGGCCGCAATCGTCACCATCCTCATCGGAATAGTCAACATTGCCTCGGCCTTACTACTGGAACCGACCGCGCCGATATGGAGACAATACCGGGACCCGCCGCTACGGTTGTTCCCATGACGAAGCCCGCACCGTCACCTCCTATCCAGACAGCCGCCGCACCCCCGGCCGACGCCGCACCCCCGGCGATGTACTACCAGCGAGCAGTCCGGATCGTCGAGCAGGTAGCCTTGGCCGAGCGCACCTGGCGGTTGCGGCTGGACTGCCCGGAGATCGCCGCGGCCATCCGCCCAGGCCAGTTCGTCATGCTCCGCTTGCCGGGGACGAATGACCCGCTGCTGGGCCGACCGTTCGCCTTATACGACACGGTCGAGGACGCCGCGGGCGTGCCGGTGGCCATCGACATCGTCTATTTGGTGGTCGGGCGGCTGACCGGGCGGCTGGCGGAGCTGCCGGCCGGTGCGGCCCTGGAGGTCTGGGGACCGCTGGGGCGGCCGCTGCCGGCCCTGCCAGGGGAGGAGCAGGCGGTGTGCGTCGCCGGAGGGATCGGGCAGACGCCGTTTTTGGCCTATGCCCGCTGGCTGCTCGGGCAACGCCACTACGGCGGCATGACTCATGGGTCGCCGCTGCGGCGGGTGGTGCTCTACTACGGCGTCCGCACGGCGGCGCGGGCGGCAGGCGTGGCCGATTTCGCCGCCGCGGGCGTGGACGTCCGCCTCTGCAGCGACGACGGCTCGGTTGGCCGCCGCGGCCTGGTCACCGCCTGCCTGGCCGACGACCGGCCGGACGGAACCCTCATCGGTTGCGGTCCCGAAGCGATGCTCCGCGCCCTGGCCGCACTGGCTCGGCAGTGGAGCCGCCGCTGTTATGTCTCGCTGGAAACGCCGATGGCCTGCGGCGTCGGCATCTGTTACAGTTGCGTGACGCCCGTCCGCACCGTCAGCGGCTGGGACTACGTCCGCGTCTGCGTCGACGGACCGATCTTTGATGCGGCCGTATGGTGCCCGGAAGCGCTGGCACCGGCCGCGGGCGATCCGGCGTAGCCCGTCATAGCACGATGAAACTGGCGTGTGCCCGGAAGCGCTGGCACCGGCTGCGGGCGATCCGGCGACGTCGCCCCCATGCCCCGCTCGGGAAAGCTGACGGTCTATCCCGTCACCAGGCCGCTTATCCAGCCCGCAGGGGCAGGGACGATGCGGCCGGGCAGCTCAGCGGGGTCAGCCGGTCCCGCCGGGCCAACTCGTAGCGGATCCGGCGGTGCCACTGTTCGAACGCTTGCCGGACCTGGGGCGTGCGGAGCAGGAAGCGGGCCGGCAGCAGCAGGCGGTAGGCCAGCCGCGGCCGCCCGGCCATGAGCAATCCCTCGAGCACCTGCTGCAGGACGTCCCAATTGGCAGGGGCCAGTCGGGCTGCCTGCAACAGGGCACGGACGCCGCGGCGACGTTGGCCGGAACGGACCGCCACCTGGCCATAAGCCGCCCAGTAACGGGCCTCCTGCGGAGCTATCCGCACGGCCACGGCCATCCGCCGCCGCGCCCGCCGCGCACAGCCCAGCGGGTCGTCCAGCCACGCTCTACCCCATTGGTAGAACAGTTCGGCGGAGCGGTTTCCCGCACGGCACGCCGCCCGGAACGCCCGCCGCGCCGCCGCATAATCCCCCACGCCCCGTCGCAACTCTCCCAGCAATTGCAGGGCCTGGCCCCGCCGTCGCGGCGACAGCCCCCCCAGCCGCACATACCGCTCCAGCAAAAACAGAGCGTCGGTCCGCCGGCCGCTGTCCAGAGCCGCACGAACCGACGCCCACGCCGCTCGAGTCAAATAGAGCGTCCTGCTCATACCAACTGCCTCCCTGCAGTGGCTGCATCGAGACGAACCGGCGGTTTCCGCCGTGCACGGAAGATATACGAAGCCAACCCGGCGACGCAAGTAAAAAATCGCGTGCCGAAGGCGTTCAGATTATACCAAAATTTCCGGTTTTTCCCCCTCCCCCTCGCTTGACAAATTACCCCCTCGGTGTGCATCACCCGATCCGGCAAGCAGTTATGCAAACGGTCCGCTAGGGCGGCCATTTCACGGGAGAGCCAAACTGGGATCAAGTTCATTCCCGCTGATCGTCGAAGGAAAAGGAGAGGGGAGTATGGCCGCGTCGCCGCTGGTTCGGGCTGGCCCGGCGGCGGCCGCGGGCGGCACCCGCGGGCGGCACCCCGATACCCCGGTCAGGACGGATACTGATGACACTCGCAGCGAGTGCCCGCAGCAGTGGCGGTTCCCCCCCGGCTGCGGCTCCCCGCACCGTGCCCGATGACGGCGTTTGGGAAAACGCCCCGGAGGAAGTGCCGTACATCGAAATCGGCGGACCCGAAGGGATGACGGGCAGCGTATTGCGTCTGGTGGCGACGGAGCCAGCGTCACGTACAGCCTCCGCAGCAAAGCCGACCCCTCCCGCCGTGCCGTCCGCCGATCCCCATCGGGCCGCCTCCGTCCATCCCCCGGTCTCGGACCCGCCCGCCGCCACCCCCCCCACAGCCGCGGACACGGATGACCGGTCTTTCCCCCGTCTGGCCCACACGCCGCTGTATCTGTCGGTGCGGTGGCACCCGCTCAGCATACCCGCACCGACCCCTGCGCCGTTGGAGCCGGACGCCGCACTGATCGTCTGGCACTATCCCGACCATCCGGTCAGCAACGAATACCGGCAAGTATGGGAGGCGATCCGCCGGCAGTTCCCGGAGGGCGGCCCGCGACTGCTGCATTTTGCTGCCACGGAGGCCGAAGCTGGGGCCACGACCGTGCTGCTGAACCTGGCTTTGGCCGCCGCACAAGGCGAGACCGCCGCGCGGGTATTGGTGGTCGATGCCCACTGTGAGCGGCCGGCGATCGCCTCCCGCCTCGGGCTACGGGCTAGCGCCGGACTACACGAGGTCCTGGCCCGCAAATTGCCGCTGACCCTGGCCATCCAACTGAGCGGCGTTGAGCGGCTAGACGTGCTCGCCGCGGGGGTCGGGCCCGTCCCGCCGGAGCAGCTCGGACGGGAACTCCCCCTGCTGTTCGAACAGTTGCGGCCATGGTACGGATGGGTCCTGGTCGATGGGGGCGTGTGGGGGGAGATGCCGCAGCGGGACGCCCTGTGCCCCGCGGCCGATGCCGTTTACCTCATCTGCCGCGACGAAACCTTTCCCCGCCTGGACACGGATGGCTACCGGCGGGAAATCCGCCAGCTCGGCGGCCTGCCCCGCGGCATCATCACCACCCGCCCCGCCACCTAAACTCCCCCCTTCTACCGCTCACCCCTGATTCCCCATTCCCCATTGGCCATTGGCCATTGGCCATTCGCCATTCGCTATTTGCCATTCCCCATTCGCCATTCGCTATTTGTCATTCCCCATTCCCTATTGGCCATTGGCCATTTGCTATTCGCCATTCGCCATTCGCTATTTGTCATGGCCAGATCGCGGGCGAAGCTGGAGAAGATTCGCGAAATTTGCGATTTGCTATTTGCCATTCGCTATTTGTCATTGGCCATTTCCTTGACCAGGCGGGCCAGCAGTTGCAGGTCTTTTTGCTTGAGGATGTGGTCGATACGGGCTTGCGGCACGCCCGCGGCGGCCATGTGCTTCGCCGCGTCCTGCCAGAGCCGCTCCCGCCTTTTCCCTTCCGCCAGGTACAGCTCGCTGACCAGCTCCGACAGCCGTTGCCAGGCGATCTGTCCGCGGTGGCGGTAGTAACGCTTGATGATCCCCTGTTGATACGGCGTGTAGTCTTCCAGACCCATGGTCGGGCCTCCTTTGGGGCAAAAACAGCGTGCCGCCACGGCGACCAGGATGTTTGCGCTCGAAAATTCCAATCCGCGTTACATTGTCGTTCCGGGCCGCCCCGTCGCGTTGCCGCGACCGGGACCACTTAACCGCATTCTAGCAGCAAATCCGGCTCAGGCATACCGCGTCCGGATGGTGGGGATGAGGTATTCGTCGAAGGCGGCGGCAAAGTCGTAACGGGGCGCATGGCCCCAGTCGGCGCGGGCGGCGGAGTCATCGACGTCGGCGGGCCAGGAATCGACGATCCGCTGCCGTTTCTCGTCCACTTCGGTGACGATGCGGGCGTGGGGGAAGGCGGCGCGGACGACCGCGGCGATCTCGGCCGCCGTCGGGGCGAATGCCCGCACGTTGTACACCACCCGCCGCAGACGTTCCCGCGGCGCGGCCATCAGGCGGAGGATCGCTTCCACCGCGTCCGGCATCGCCATGAACGGCAGTTGCGTATCCGGCCGCACAAAGCAGGCGTATAGCCGGCCGGCCGCCGCGGTATGGATCATCTCCGGAGCGTAGTCGCTGGTTCCGCCGCTGGGGACCGTCTCCGCCGAGATCAGCCCCGGGAAACGCAGGCAGCGGAAATCGATCCGTCCGGCACCCGGCTCGGCCGACAACTGCTTGTAGTGCCGGCTATAGTACCGCCCGAGGTGCTCGCAATAGAGCTTGTTGGCCCCGTACATGGTGGTGGGGAAGTTGTACTCGTCCTCCCGCACCGCCCCGGCCGCTTCCTTGGTCGCCCGGTCCGGCAGGCCGTACGCGGCGATGCTGGACGGGTAAAAGAACACCACCGGCCGGCCATGCGATTCCCCTTGCTGCTGGGCAAATTCCAGCACGTGGAGCGTCCCTTCGACGTTGACCCGGTGGGCTAGCTCCGGCGTGAACTCGCTGCGCGTTGACAGCAGCGCCGCCAGGTGGTAGACCCGATCGATCTCATACTCGGCCAGGATGCGGTCCAGGAGTTGCTCGTCGAGGATCGAGCCGAGGAAGTGCTGCCGCACGCGGCCGTGCAGCTCGGCGGGCAGGGGGTGGAGGTCGAGGGTGACGATCGGCCGCGTGGGATCTGTTTCGCTGAGTCGGCGAATCAGCGCCTGGCCGATCTCGCCGCACGCGCCGGTGACCAGCACCGAAGGATAGCGTGCCATGAGTGGCTCCGCCGCTAAGGGGACGTCGTACCGTGGCCGCTAATGGACGTCGTACCGTGATTGTATGGCTGCCGCGGCATGCGATGAGGGCGGCAAGCCGTCAAGCCGTCAAGCCATCAAGCCAGCGAGCCGGCAAACCAGCTAGCCAGCAAGCCGGCCAGCACCGCCGCCGCGTCAGATGTACAATATCATTGAAGCCAGCGGCGAACCGGGCAAGCCGGCGCGGCCGCCGGGCCAGGTCGGGCCAAACCCTTACCCGGGTCCGCTCTGGATAGCCCCTCGCCGTAGGGGCCGCGACCGCATCGGGCGGAGGGTGCACACGTGCCAGTGCAGATGGAGCTTCGCCGGATCATCATCAATGAACTCGGCGACCAGCAGATCATCGTCCTCAAGGAGAGCGAAGGCGAGCGGAGCTTCCCGATCGTCATCGGCATCTTCGAGGCCACTAGCATCGACCGGCGGGTCCGCGGCCTGACCGCCCCGCGGCCGCTGACACATGACCTGATCACCGCCGTCATCGAGCAGCTCGGCGGCGAACTGCAGGACATCCTGATCAGCGACCTGATCGACCACACCTACTACGCCAAGCTGCGGGTCCGGCAAGACGGCGAGCTGATCGAGATCGACTGCCGGCCCAGCGACGCGATCGCCGTGGCGGTCACCGCCGGCGTGCCGATCTACGTCAACGAATCGGTGCTCGGCGAAGCCCTGGAAAGCAGCGAGGAGCCGTAGCGGCGGTCAGTCCCCATGCCGCTGTCGCAACCGGGGCGACAGCCGCAATATCCACTGCACCCGCTCGAACTCGTCCAGCCACTCCTGAATCACCGCCTGCAGCAGGCGATCGTCCGACAGGCCGGTCGGACAGGCCGGCCCCCCCAGCTCGGCCGCCAGTTGCCGGTAGCGGCTGAGCGTCCGGTCGCCGTAACGGGCCACTTCGTAGCCATCCTCGGAGAAAAACACGACCACGGGGACCCGCCGCCCGCCGTTGATCAGCAGCGCCTCCTGCACCTGCGGATAGGCGTCCCGGTCCAGATAGCGCGTGACGATGGTCGGGGTTGCGGCGGCGAACTCCTCAAAGATCGGGCACTGCTCAACGCAGTCGCCGCACCACGCCCCGGCCAGGACCAGCACGTTCATCCGCCGGCGGAAGCTTTGCAGCAGCTCGCGTTGCGGCCCGCTGAGACGGACCCGCTGGGTCACCTGCTGCCAGCGGGCGCGATCCGATGCGGTGCCGTATCGTTCGAGGAATTCCGGCAGCGGCAACGCCGCCGCGAATGCGTCCCACAGGTTCATAACCGGCTTGCTCCTCTAGGGGTGCTCGACGCCGTTGGTATTATCATTGCTATTACCATTGGACGCCGGCGTCGCGGAGGCGTTGCTGGTGTGCTACCCCGACCCCCTGGGGCAATCGGGCGATCCATTGGAGGAATTCTTTCTGGCGGTTGAGGGATTCGAGGGCCCGGCGGGTCTGTTCGGGATGTTGCTGCTGCAACTCGGGCCACAATTCCAGGCAGATCGCTAGGTAGGCGGCCCGGGCCTGGGCGATCGGATCGTCGGATCGCAGGTCCTTGAGGATCGGCTGGCGGAGCTGCTGTCGCAGTTGCGCCCGGCGCTGTTCCCCGTCCGGCAGCGGCTCGACGTTGGCCGGCGCTTCCCGACGGATGCGGTAGATGGTTTGGCCGTCCCGCTCGAACTTGCTGCCGCCCTGACGGCGGATGAGCGTATCCGCCACGACGGCGATGCGACGGGCGAACCGGCTGATCGTTTCATCTTGCGGCATCTCGTCGCGGGTCGTGTTGCGATAAACGTCCTTGATTTCCCAGCCTTGGTTGTGCATCCATTGGTAGCCGCGGATCACGCCGAGGATGGTGCCGACGGTGGCGGCGGTGCAGTCCGCATCCCAGCCCATGTTGAACGCCAGACGGAGCGACTCGACGAAATCCCCCTGACCATAGAGCAAAGCGGCGATGATCGCGGCGGTGTTCAGCTCGTAACCGTTGTAGTCGCGGGTGCCGCCCCCGTGACGGGTGTAACGGTCCCGGATCCAGGCCCGGGTCTTGCGCCAGTCCTGCGGGTGCTGGCGATGCCATTGCCGCACGTCGTCGATGATTGGCCGCAATTGGCTTTTGGGATCCAGAGCGGCCTGCCCGGCATCGATGATCTTGTCCACATCGTCGCACACAAACGCCACCGCGATCATGGTGGTGAACAACTGGTTGGACTGGATCGGTTCCCCGTCGACCGCGATCCGCAGCAGCGGGATTGCCGTGCGGGCCGCGGTCTGCGGCATCGCCGGGGCAATCAGCCCGTAGGTCTCACTGCAAAACTGTCCGGCGATGTTGAAATCCGACCACGGATTGAACTCCACATGGCCGCTCAGCGGCGGCGCAATCCCCAAGTCCATCATCCGCCGGGCCAGGCGGTTGGCGTTGTAGATCCCGCGATTGAGATGCTTGCGCCACAACGCCACCAGTTGGTCGGGTTGCGGCGGCAACAGCGCGCCCCGTTCCATGGCCACGATGTGGGCCCATTCGATGTCGGTATCGTCGTCGGTGCGGGCGCCGGCAGGAAGGCCGGGGATGTAGACGGCGACGTTGCCCGGCTCGTCGATGTAGCGGAACTCGTGCGGCAGCCCGTTGAGATTTCCGAGGATCTGCCCGAGCAGGCCACCGTGGATCTTGTCCGCCAGTACGTGGACCGGGATTTCGACAAACTCGGCGGTGCGGTCCTCCGCCGCTCGGGTAGCCGGCCTGCCGGTCATCGCCGCCGCCACGGCACACACGAGCCCTCCCGCCACGATGAGAACCAGCAATGTCCTACGCCGCGACGTTATCCGTTGCTGTCGCATGGCCGTCCTCCGTCCGGAATGGTTGTGTGGCTGTCGCCGAATGGACAAATCCAGCGCCGACTATAGCGGTTCAAAGGAAGGGCGATTCACTGTAACTAGTGTAATTATGCACCATATCGGCCAAAAAGGCAAGCAAAAAATGCCGAAAATGCGGACATTTCCGCCCCGCTTGGCCATCCCCCGGGCTAATCTGATGACCCTAAACCGTTACCAGCTATCGAGTTGCGGTTCCAGGGGTATTATCAAAAAAAGTTCAACAATCGCACCGATGATAGAACCTACTATAAATCCAATCAAACCGCCTAGGAATATACCCACTAAAAGGCCGGGCAGTCCTTTATCTGTTACACCAATGAAACCTCCTATGATTATTCCAAAGATTAAACCTATAAGTATTAATTTAAATATTTGTAATTCATTTTTCTGTTTTATCAATTCCTGAGTATTGGTAAAACCGCGCAATACTATACGTGCAGCTTCACAATGTCCTTTTTCGGCTGCTTACGGTACCACTCCATGGCCTGCTTGAAATCCTGTTACACACTCCAACCATGCTCATATAATGAACCAATGTTATACATTGCTATGGCATCGCCTTTCATCGCGATTTCGATAGACCACTTAATATGGTCTTCTGTTACTCCCCTGCCTTCTGAAAACAGTCGGTGCACATTTAGGATTGCCGCAGTGTCGCCTTTTTGGATTGCCTGGCGGTACCACGCAATCGCCTTAGCACTGTTTTTAGCTACGGCATAACCGTGGGAATACATGTCTCCAATCTGTTTCATTGCCTCGGCATCGCCTGCTGCAACAGCTTTGCTATACCATTTAATTGCTTCAGCATAATCTTGATTTATGCCCGATCCGTTATAATACATGTCGCCAATATATCGCATTGCAATAATATGGCCAGCTTTTGCAGATCTGTTATACCATTCCAATGCCTTGCTGTAATTTTGCGGTACACCAACTCCTCGCTCATACAGACGACCTATGTTGTACATGGCCTCGGCATTTCCCGCCTTTTGTGATATTTTGCCATACCAAGCTATATGCTCTTCGGTTACCCCCAATCCCTTTTCAAACCATTGATGGATGTTGTTCATCAATTCGGTATCCCCTGCCTCGGCGGCCTGACGGTACCAGGCCAGCACCTGGGTGTAGTCCTGAGACACGCCGTGACCGTGATAATAGCGGTTCCGGCGAGCCAGCGGGCGGCGGCGAGCCGGCAGATGGCGGCGGGGCGTCCGCCGCGATGGGCTGGCCCGCGTCTTGCCGCAATTGCTCGACTTGCTGCCGCAAATCCCTTTGCGCGCAGTATCGCCGGTAGCGTTCGATAGTATCCGCGGCGATCTCGTAAACGTCCTGGATCAGGCCGCCGAAGGGGATAGCCCGCCACAGCAGGTTGCCGCCGCGGGCGACGACCGACTCGGACACGCAACGCAAGATCATCAGCATTGGGCGATGCCCCTGCACCGGTTGTGGCAAGCAAACGGGAATTTGACCTTATTTTACCGGGCAGGATGCGGCGGGCAAGCACCGTGGCCGGCTGGAGCGGCGGCCGGGGCGGGGTAAGGCGTGCCGTTGCCGGAGGGGCTAGGTGAGAGTGGACTGGCCGGTTCTGGAGGCGTGGCCGGTTCGTCCTCCGGCACCGTTGCCGGTTCAGCGTCCGGCAGCGTTGCGGGCAGCTCTTGCCGCATCCGCAGGTAGACCAGGTAGCCGAGCAGGCCGATGATCCATTCGACGACCCGCAGGGCCAGGCGGGCGATCACGCCGCGGCTGGAGGGTCGGCCGGAAAGCTGGTACAGTCCGGCGAAGGCCGCCTCCCCCAGACCGACACCGCCGGGCGAGACCGGCAAGGCCTGGACGATGAAGCCGAGAGGAGCGATGACCACGTGTTCGGCCAGAGTAGCCTGCTGGGCGGCGGCGTCCGCGTCGGCCGGGACGAACACCCGCGACGCCGCATGGAACGCCAGCACCAACGCGACATGCGAGGCCGCCGACAGCCCTAGCCCCGCCGCTATTGAACGCGGCCGCTGCCGGTACATCCACACGGCATACCAGAACTCGGCGAGCGCCCCGCCGACCTTGGGCAGCCATTGCAGCCGTCGGGCAAAGCGGTCCACCCGCCGCTGCGGCAGATAGCCCAGCAGCACAAATCCCACGATCGTCGCCGCACTGCACGCGGCCATCAGGCGGATGAACCGTTGCAGCTCGGTGTTGCCGCTCAGCCGTGGGTCCCCCAGCCCCCATGCCGCCGCACCGACCACGGCGACAAACAGCACCAGGCCGAACAGCCCCAAGGCCCGGTCGATCAGCACCGTCGCCACTGCCCGCGTCTTGCGGTTGCGGTTCTCCTTAGCCAGGAAATAAGCCTTCAGCAGGTCGCCGCCGATCGAGCCGGGCAGGAACGTGTTGAAAAACAGGCCGACCATTCCCAGCCGGCAGGCGTTGCGTACGGTGAAAGGAAGCTCGACCGCCCGGACCAGCACCCACCAACGGAGCAGTTGCAACCCTAGTCCAGCGGCGGCCAGTCCGGCGGCTAGCAGCAGCCACGGCCAGGCGATCGGGCCGGCCAGCAGCGAGCCTAGCCCCGGCGCTCCGGTGGCGGGGTTATCGTCCCAGTAGCGGGCGATCACCGCGGCCAGCAAGCCGAAGCCGATGCCGTATTTGATCAGCAGCTTGAGGGTGGCCGCCGCCGGTTGGGTCACGTGTTCCTCCCAGACGCCTGCCAGACAATACCTCCCCCTACCACCGCCGGCTCGCGGGGGTGGCGGACGCGGTCCTGTTGAGGATCAAGGCGGCGTCCGGTCAGCGGGGAGGGGCGCATGCCGGTCGCCGCACGCCGGGGCCGTCGCCGGGCCGGCGGGACGTTGTGACAATTGTGCACTCTAATTCCGGAATTGTCCAGTTGAATCGACAAAAATGATGGGAATCTGCCCACCTCCAAAAATGGGGGGCGTCCTTCCATCGCTCGCGGCGACGGTAGGTGTTAGCCCAGCGGTTGTGTCCAGGAGCTTGGCCCAGCGGCTGGGGTCGGGGGTCTATGTGGCGTTTGGATTTATCGGCTCAGCAAGGCGTAGGTGACGGCTGCCGTGACGGCGGCGAGCAGGACCATGGCCAGGAGGGTGCCGAGCCAGCGTACCCACGGCGACGGCGGGTCGGGGGAGGGCGTTGCGGCGGCGCGTCGTTTCGTCGCGGGCGACCGCTGAGGAGGCAGCAACGGCCGGTCGGTTTCGGGGGGCGTCGGCGGCGTGTAGGCCACTGTCTCGGAGTGCGGGTCGGCCGGCTCATTCCCGCGCGGTCCGGGCGGTTCGGGGCGCCGCATCCGTCCCGAAGGTTGCGGGCGGACGCCGGACGGTGGGCCGGAACCGGCTGCGGCAGGCCACCGACCGGAGGGGGACGGACCCCGGCGGGAAGCGGATCGCCCGATCACGTCGGAGGGGGGCGGCGCCCCGAGGGAGACAGCTTCCGGGTCCGAGTCCTCGCGCGGCGTGGGGGAGCTGACCGGTCCTGTTCCTTTGCCGAGAACGCCGCTCCGTCGGGCCGCCGCAGCCGCCGTGGCCGGCACGACCACCAGATCGCGGAACTCGGCGACGCTCCCCAACGGCATGAACGGTCCCGCCTTGTCCCGGCTGATCAGAATCTTGTTTGGGTCCCCCAGGAGGGAGTCGGCCAGGGCGCGGCGGATCCCCGCCGTGGTTCCTTTGACGGTGTGAGTCACGCCATTTTCGTCCTTGTAGACCATGTACCAGATTTCGTTGCCGGCGGAGGCAGTCCCCAGTTTGCCGGTCAGGCCGGCGGCCCGCTGCGACTGGCCCAAAAGGTCCTCAAGGAACTCGCGGCAACTGGCCGGCCGTCGCTCCAGCTCGGCGCTCATCGCCCGCCGGATCGCCCAGTCGGTCCGCTCCGACAACTGCGGGTTCAGCTCACGGGGTGCGGCAAACTCGTTGCGGATCTTCCGCATCCAACAGTCCAGGGGGTTGGTGTTCTCGAAGGGAATCACTCCCGTCACCATGGCGTACAGTGTGGCGCCGAGGGAGTAGATGTCGCTGCGGACATCAACGTTTTTGGCGTTGCGGAACTGCTCCGGAGCCATGTAGTGCGGGGTGCCCAGACCCCGGCCGGTGCGGGTCAAGTTCAGGTCAGCCTCAATATCTTTGACCAGACCCAAATCGGTCAGCTTGGCCTGGCCGTCGCGGGTGATCAGGATGTTGTCCGGCTTGATGTCGCGATGGACTAGCCCTTGTTTGTGGGCCCGCTGCAGCCCCTCGCAGACCTGGGCGATCAGGCGGATGGCTTCCTGTTCCGGGAAGCGGCCAAGTCGCTGCAACCGCTGCCCAACCGACTCTCCATCCACAAATTCCATCACGATGTAGGGTTGCGGGTGGGCGTGGTACTCCAGGGCCCGGACGACGTTGGGGTGGTCGATCAGGCGGGCGGCGTCGAATTCCTGCTTGAACCGCTGCAGCAGTACCGGGTTTTTGGCCGTGTCCTTGGAGATGATCTTGATGGCCACGATTGTTCCGTGGGTGCAGTGGCGGGCCTTGAAGACGGTCCCCATGCCGCCTTCGGCAATTTTGCTGACGATTTGATAGTCCCCGAGCATCGTGGACTGGTTGGGGTCAGCGGTCATGGGCGTGTACTCCCGCCGCACCTCGGTGGGGCGCGCCGCGGCGGCCCGTCCCGGGGCCGAACAGAACGTCGCCGAGACACTCTTCTGATCTATAGTACGTGAAACGCCCCGGTGCGGTGTGGTCCAACCGTTTTGCCCTCCGGCGGCGAGACTCGGCTTCCCATAGCGACCCAACCGGGGGCATCCCGACTGCCGCCGTCGGCTCATTGCCCGCTCGCGACAAGTCGTCAATAACTACAGCGTCGTTTTAAATGTCGACGGTATTAGTATAACAGTAGTCTCTGTTAAACGGAATATAACTTTGTCGTCGGTCGGACGCTCGCCGGTGCGGCGGTGGCCCCTGGGGGGCTCTGCGGCCCCCCTGTGAGTGTTACGGTGATCCTGGGGGGCTCTGCGGCCCCCCTGTGAGTGTTACAATGACCCTGCGGGTTATCAGGCCGGGCTATCGCCGTTGCAGCAGTTCCTCCAGCCAGCGTCGCTGCTCGTCGGATAATGGCACGTCCGGCGGCGGGGGCTGGGTGTAGTCGATCCGCCCGGCAAAGGCCTGGTCGTAGGCCCGCGTGAACACGGTCTGCAGGTCGATCAGCGTATCGCGGTCGTCGGGGGCCAGCGGCAGTTTGAACTTCGGCAGTCGCCGCTGCAGGGTCGCCGTATAAATCTCGTAACGTTCCGGCGAGCCAGCCCGCGTCACCGAGATGGTGTAGTCGAACTCGGGCAAACCATCCCGCGAGTAGTTCAACGTCGGCTTGCCCTGTAATACCAGGCAGATCTCCACCGTCGCCGCCTGCTGGGCGATCGCCTGTTGCCGTTGCTCCAGATACACCTTGCGACCGGCGGGGGTGGTCCGGTTCGCCGGACTGACGATCTCGATGTGAGTGATAAGGCGGTTGTCGTGCCGCTGGCGGACTTCCAGGAACTCCTCGTGGTGTTCCTCGCGGATCACCGAGGTGAACAGGGGCATCTCCGAGACATAGTCGCGGCAGAGGACACGGGCCCGGTAGCGGTCCGCCAGGTTGGGGAGCAGCACCTGGTAGAGAACGGCGGCCAGATGGTGCTGGAAGATCGGCCAGCGTTGGGGGTCTTCCAAGTATGGGTCCATACCGGGGAAAGGGCTGGGCATAGCAACTCTCCGCAGTAGGTCGCTGCAGGGGGGATCGGTCGCAGCTACCATTTTAACCGGAGGTTGCCGGGATTGGGAAGTGGGTAGTGGCCAGGAAGAAATGCAGGACGTATTGGCAGTTGTCCTCCAGCTTGCCGCCTGTGGTTGTGGGGGGTGGATACGGCGGGGAAGGAACGCGAGACCAGGTGGGCTAGCTACTGCGGGGGCCATGCCATGCTGAACAGCTTCCTCAGGGTCGAAGTCGAAGGAACGCGAGACCAGGTGGGCTAGCTACTGCGGGGGGAGGGAGGGTGACGGGGATACTCCCGCGGTAGCGGCCGACACGGCAAGCGATGGTGCAGCGGCAAGGGGGTGTGGCGGGGTCAGACTGCTGCCGGTTTGTCGCCGCTGGAGGGATTGCCGGCTCAGCGCTGGTAGAGCGGCAGGATCCCCTTTTCGAGCTGCAAAATGGCCAGGTGGATGGAGGTGGTGTACACTGGCCCGATGTGGCCGCTGGTCCACGAGCCGTCGCTGGTCTGCTGTTCGAGGAGGTAGGGGAACATCACCTGGCGGTATTTGCTCCAGGTGAGCCATTGGGATTTGTCTTCATTGGGGAAGAGTTGGCCGTAGCGGTCGTCGCCGAGGATGTAAACCATTTGGGCGAAGTAGTAGTTTTGGTATTCGTCGTGGGGCTGGCGGCCTTTGGCGACGGGGATGTTGTCTTTGCAGAATTTGATCCATTTTTTGGCCAGCTCGGAGCTGTATTGTCCGGCACTAAATGAGCAGGTAACGGCGGCGGCCGTCAGCGGGGGTCGTTCGGCGCCGGCCTGGGCGATGCCGTTGGAGCTAGCGTAGCTGTAGATGATTCCGCCACGGGGCGTGGTGCAGGCTTCCAGGTAGCGGATCGCCTTGTCGATGTTTTCCTTGGGGACGGGGATGCCGGCATTGCGGGCCGCCCGCAGGGCTTGCAGTTGGGTTACCGTGACCGACCCTTCGTCGAAGTTGTTGCGTTCGATGGCAGCGGTGTAGCCCCAGCCGCCGATTTCCACCTCCTTGCCTTCCGGCTTGCGGTGCTGCCGGCTGGTTTGGGCCTTGCAGGTGAAATCGACGGCCTTTTTGATGGCCCGCTCCAGTCGGGCCCGCTGCTCCTGGTCCTCTTCCTCGCCATAGGCGCAGGCCAGGAACATCAGGGCAAAGCCGTGGCCGTGCATGTAGCTGCCGAAATTGCCGCCGACCGCGTCCCCGATCAGGCCGTTGGGCTGCAAGCGTTGCGGCGAGAGCATCCACTCGACCGCCTTTTGGATCTGCTCGGAATAGCGGCCCTCCTTGAGGCTGCTCCCCTCCATCAGGAAGGCCATGCCGGCCAAGGCGGTCATGGCCACGCGGTATTGTCCTCCCTGGGCGGACCAGGAGCCGTCGCGGTTCTGGTTGCGCTTGAGCCACTCCAGCCCGCGCTGGACCGCCTCTTCGACCCGTTTGTCCAGCTCGGCATCGTCCGCTGCCCGCGAGCGGGAAGGGTGCGGCCAGGTCATGCACGTCGCCGCCACAACCAGCCCCGCCATCCCCCACCCTGCCAGGCCCCGCCAGCGGCCGCCGCGGCCTGCTCCTGCCATTGCCATCCCTCCGTCGTTTGGGGGGAACCTACCCGACTGACCGCTTCCCGGACGCTGCCGGGTTACCGGCTCCCCCTACATTATTTCAGACGAGGCACCACCTTATAGCATAACAGCAGACGGACATTTTTTGCACGAGCAACGGACCGTTTCCCCTAAATGCGTGATGGTGCGGTGACGGCTAAGCCGTCCTGCCCGCTATCGCTGGAGGAGCCTGGCCATGACCGATATTCCGTCTTCGGCCCCGCAATCCCCCCCCCCCGCCAGTGCAACGCCGGCCGGCCCCGTCGCGGCTAGCCCCCCCCGCAGGAAGCTCCGGCGACCCCACCGACGCCGCAAACCGCCCCGGCGGCCAGCTCCCCGCTGCAATCGGTCCCGCCTGAATCTCCGGCGCCCGCGGCGGTCCCGCAGACCCCGCCGGCCTGGGAACCGCTCCGCCCCATCGAACGCCGCATCCTCGGCGTGCTGGTCGAAAAACAAAAGACCGGCGGTGCCCCCTATCCCCTGTCACTCAACAGCCTACTCCTCGGCTGCAATCAGAAGTCCGCCCGCGATCCAGTGATGAACCTGAGCGAGGAAGAAGTCGAAGCCGCTCTGCAGCAACTGCAGGAGAAGGGCTTAGTGGAGCGGGTCATTGGCGGTCGGGTGGACCGCTTCCGGCACAAGCTGTACGAGCGGTGGACGGCGGATGCGGCGGAGATGGCCGTGCTGGCCGAGCTGCTGCTGCGGGGACCGCAACCCCGCGGCCTGCTGCGGGCCCGGGCCAGCCGGATGGACCCGATCCCCACCCTCGGGCAGTTGGAGATCATCCTGGACCGTCTGGCCCGCCGCGGCCTGGTGGTGTTTCTGACCGCGCCACACCGCCGTGGGGCCATGGTCACCCACGGCTTCCACACGCCGGAGGAACTGGCCGCCCTGCGGCAGCGAGCCGTCGAGGAGGAGCCCGCCGAGGAGCACGACGAGCCAACGGCCACGCCGTCCCGACCGGCGGAGACGCCGCGCCGCCGCCTCAGCTCCGAGGACGTCCAGGCCATCCATCAGGAACTCGAGCAGCTCCGGGAACGCATCGCCACACTGGAACGGGCCATGGCCGAATTACAGTCACAACGGACATTGCCAAATCCCTGAACCTGGGTTTCAATCATACTGTCGGCCGGTTGTCAGCAGCCGGTGGACCGTCGCCGCGGCGGCCTGCAGGGGCCGACTGCCCCGCCACGGCTTCGGCAGGATCTCGTCCGGCCGCGGGAAATGGTTGACACCCCAGGACGATCGCCCGATGACCGACTATGAATGGTTCCAGGCCACAGACCCGTACGAGCTTTTAGAGGCCCTTTTTCCGCTGCGGGGATTCGATAGTACCGAGCCGCAACCGCGACCGTCGCGGCTGTACTACATCGCCTGCGGCCGCCGGGCCTGGCATCGGCTGCCGCCGCTGTGCCAGGTGCTGGTGCAACTGGCCGAACGGCTCTACCATCCGCGGCAGCCTGACCTGTCGTTGCGGGATGCCGTTTATCCGCTGGCCGAGGAGATGCTCCACGCGGCGGGCCGTGCCGAGCGGCTCAACGCCCTGGCCGCCCGCCTGGTCGCCCAAGGGTTGGCCCGGCCGGACGAGTTGTTCGTCAGCGGCGACGTCCCTTACGAACAATGGGAGCCGCTGGCCCAGTTGACCTTCGGACCGTTCAACCCGTGGACCCCGCCGTACCGCCGCATTCTCCCGGAATACCACTCGGTGGAGCTGCTGCGGGATGTGTTTGCTCCGCCAAGCCTCCGCCGCTACCGCTTCCCTTCCGGCTGGTTGACCGCGACCGTCCACCACCTGGCCCTTCAGGCTTACCACTCCGGTGAACCGATCCTCTTTTTCGTCCTGGCGGATGCCCTGGAGGACGCCGGATGCTTCCACCCGCAGATCCTCAACCACCTGCGGGGAAACCATCCCCACGTGCGCGGCTGCTGGGTTGTGGAAATGATTTTCGATCAACTCGATCGACTGGAGCCCCACCGTTAACAGCGTTCAAACTAACCACGCTCGGCATTAGGCTCAGCCATAACCTTAAACCGTCACGACGGACAGACCAGCGGCCCATCCCGTCCCATCCCATCCCGTCCCGTTCCATCCTCCGCCCCTCTGATCGTTACAACCGATCGTCCAGCCTGCCTCTGGCCTATGCTTCATCAAATCTTCAACAATGTTTCACTTCAATCACAACGACGCACCTTACCCTTGACCTTGTGCACATGGGGACCGTGCCTGCAGGCCCATTGCGCAGACATCTGAAAACTGAGCAGGCATCCAACCCGCTATTATCGGAGGAGGACGGGCGTGAACCGACGTAAAGCGTTTACACTCATCGAGTTACTGGTGGTGATCGCGATCATCGCGATCCTCATCGGCCTGCTGCTGCCGGCGGTGCAGAAGGTGCGGGAAGCGGCCGCCCGCATGACCTGCGCCAACAATCTCAAGCAGATCGGCCTGGCCTGCCACAACTACGAGAGCGCCTACGGCGAGCTGCCCTCGATCGGCCAGTGTGACTCCACCGGTACGGCCACCACCGTCTATCAGGTGCACTCCACTGCCACCTGGCTGCTCCCCTACATCGAACAGGAGCAGGTCTACCGGATGTTCAACACCAACGCCACGTTGGCGGAGACGGGCTACACCGGCATGCACCCCAAGTCCCGGGGCTACTCGTATGATGACAGCCGCTGGCCGTCCGGGCAGCAGGCCGCTCGCACCCGGATCAAGACGTTCATCTGCCCCAGCGCGCCGGTCGGCGACGACCGCGACCCGCAATACGGCTTGGGGGGCTTCGACTATATGTTCCCCACGCAGACAGACATCGACGACCTGACCGGCGTGCGAAATAACGCCAACCCGACCGGCGGCAAGCACTCCGGCCTGCTCACCTGCGATGGCCGCAAAACCGCCCAGGTGACCGACGGTTCCTCCAACACCATCCTGTGCATCGAGGATGCCGGCCGCACCCACCCGAGCATTGCCAACTTCGGCTCCTACTCCGCCCGTCCTTCGCCGACCACCGCTCTGGGGGTCAATGCCATCCCCATCGATGGCATGACCGGCTCCGGCAGTACCTTCTCCGGCGCCCGCCGCGTCTATGCCTGGGCTGACCCCGATACCGTGGCCAACGGCGTCTCCGGCCCCAGCAACGCCTTGGGCAACCGCGTGGCCCGCATCAACAACTACGCCTACCCGATCGGTGGACCCCCCGAATGCCGCTGGATCGTCAACAACTGTGGACCCAACGACGAACCGTTCAGCTTCCACCCCGGCGGCGTCAATGCCGTCATGGGCGACGGATCGGTCCGCTTCATCCGTGATTCCATCGACTACCTCACCCTCAAATACATCGTGGGGGCCACGGATGGACGCACCATCAACCTGACCGATTGAAACGGAACCCGCTGGACACAACGACCGGACTACCGCCGCCGGAGGGGCCAAGGCTGCCGCTGGCAGCTGTTCAATTGGAGTATGCCTATGTACCGTATGTGGTTATTCGCCTTGATGTTAGTAATGTGCGGGCTACTGACCGCCTGCGGCGGCGGCTCCCGCCTCCGCCCCGAGCCGGTCGAAATCCCCGGTACCGTCCAGGTCCCTGGCGGCGCCGCCGGACTGACCATCAGCTTCCGACCGCTCGGCGACGGCACCATGGGGGCTGGCAAAATCGACAGTTCGGGCCGCTTCACCGTCAAGCTGATCCCCGGCGACTACGTCTTCTTCTTCGACGAGGAGGCCAACGCCAAGGTCGCCACTTACAAAAACATCCCGCCGGACTACAAGACCCCCAAAATGGAGCACAAGGTGCGGGCCGTCGCCGGCGAGACCCTCGCCATCACCCTCCAGTAACTCGCACAATCGTATGGCTGCCGGTACATATCGTACAAACTGCCACGCGATCCTAGGGATCTGCCCATCCAGAACACTATGATCGGATGATTGTCCAAATATCCCGCCTGGCAGGGCGAGTTATCCCCTTTGTTGGCGGCTCCGGTGTGCCAAAGCTATTCAGAACCGCCACTCCATGCCCAGGCTGATCGATTGGATCCAGAAGTCGCTGGTCCGCGGCGGTGCGGCGGGGTCGAACGCCTCCGCCAGGCGGACCACGCGGCTGAGATAGTGGAAGGTGTATCCGGCGTAGAGGCGCAAGTGGTCGCCGAGTTGCCGCCCGACCATCAGCCGCAGCGTGGGCATCACGGCAAACCGCTGCGTTTCGGAGCGGGGCAGGTGGCGGAGGCGACGCCAGCCGGGGGGCAAGTTCGCGTAAGTGTATGTGAATAAACCCGTTGCGTCAATTTTACTGTCCACCGCTCCCAAGGCGATGGTGGCGGCGCCCCCCACAAACCACGGCCCGGCCCGGTACTCCCCACTCAGCCCGATCTGTCCGCCGTGGAACGGATTGGAGGCGGACAGGCGGTTGCGGCGGCGGTCGTCCCAGTCCCCGTCCGGCGGCTCGCCGAAATACAGCTCGTCCTGCAAGAAAGCGTGTCGGTAGCCCAGCAGCAGGTCGAGCCGGACATGCTCGCCGCGCAGCAGGTGGTGGCGGTAGTTCACCTCCGCCGCAATGTACCGCGATGAGTAGGTTAACGGGAAGACATCCTGGATCGGCGTGCCCGGCGGGAAGATCAGCAGTTGCGGCGCCCCGCCCCGCACCCCGTCGGGAAACAGCACCAGCATCTCCTGGGCGTAGCCGGGGAAAATGGTGGCGTTACCACCTAGCAGGAACAGGCCGGCGTCGACCCCGTACCGCTGCAGGTGGTCGAACCAGAAACCGCCGGAGAGGCTGAAGCCGGCCTGGAAGGCGGCTACGTCCCGTCCGGCGGTCGGCAGGTACAGCCCCAGAAACGGGACGCTGTCTCCGTCCGGGACCAGCAGCCGCAGGTCGCGGGGCAGGGTGGGCGTCGGCAGCCAGCCCAGCTCCAGGTTCAGGTCGATCCACCATCGCCCCCCAGGGGGGCAGGGCCGCGGTCCGCGCGGCGGAGCCGTCGCCGGAAGGTACAGATAACCGTGGTCGTACTCGACCGCTGGCGGCGGCATGGACGGCACGGAAGGTGCCGGCGGCACGGACGGCCCAGGAGGTGCCGACGCCCCCTCCGGCGATTGCCGGAGGACGGGATCCGATGTCCAGGTTCCCCCCGATGTGGACGGCGTCGCCGGCGGAGGGATCAACGGTAGCGGCGACGCTGGTTGCAGTGGGGCCGGCACCGTCGCTGCCCCTGGTTGCGTTGATTGCCCATATTGTGCCGTCGGCTTAACTTGCACAACTGTTGAATCTTGGGAATCTTGCTTAACCGCTGCTGCAGCCCCTGCTGCGGCCCCCGGTGCGGCCGCCGCTCCCACAGTCCCTGACGCCACGACGGTAGCGGGCCATATCGCCGCTGGAGGGAACCATATCGCCGCCGTTGCAAGCCAGATCGCCATCGGTAGATTCTCCCACCATCTTTTGCAATTTTGGATGGTCCGCCGTCAGGAGAGCTTGCCGCCATCAACGAGGCAAGCTGTTTGCAGCCTGGTTGTTGATGACAGTCAGCACGTTATCCATGGCGAGCTTGCCGCCATCAACGAGGCAAGCTGTTTGCAGCAGCGGCAGGGCGGCTCACTCCCCGGTCATCAGTGGCAGCAGGAAGGTGTGGACGAAGCCGGGGGCGTGCATGCCGTGGTGGCCGCCGTGGTGCCCTGTCCAGGCGACTGCCGGGCTCCAGAAGTGTTGCCGCAGGCGGCGGGCCAGGACGACGTCCTCGGCGTCCCGCACGGGCAGGCGGAATCCCCAGCGGCCCGCCGCCGCGCCCGACCAGAAATTGTCGGTCGTCCCGACCACCCGTACGACAAACCCCAACGCCACCCAGTCGCGGCGACTGCAGAACACGTCGATTCCCTCGCGGGCGGCCCGCAGGCTCGGTCGCAGATCGTAGCCGGTGGACACGCTCGGGGCCAGCAGGAGGATTCGGTCTAGGCAGTCCGGCGGTAAGACGTCGCCGGCGGCCAACGCTACCGCGCAGCCGGCGCTGTGGGCCACTAGCACCAGTCGCCGCGTCGGCTCCTGCTGCCGCTGCTGCTCGATCCACTGGGCTAGCCGCATCCCCTGCCGGCGGGCATGCCCCATGTCGATCTGGTCCCGCAGCAGGCGGCGGTAGCCGTGCGACCAGGGGAAGACCACCAGCTCAACCGGCTCGCCCGCCGCGACGTTAACCGCACGCAACGCGTTCGAGCAGCCCCGCAGGTCGCCGGCCCCGTCCACGACCCACACCAGCGGCTTTTTGGGAACGGCCGGCTCGGAGGCGTGCCGTACCGTCCACACCGGGCAAAGCGTCTCGTGCCGTATCCATTGAGCGGCCGGTCCGGTTGTACTCCTGCTCGGCCCGCTACGCCTCGTCGTGCTGCCGCACAGCCCGCTGCGGCCCGCTGCCTCCCCGCCGCGCGGCCCATACGGCCCGGCCAGCGTCCCCGCCGCCAGGACCAGACCTGCCAGTAGCCCCAACGTCCACCGTCGCATCGTCGCCGCTTCCAACCTCGCCGCCCCGGGGGTCTACGTCCCGCCTGTGGCGGATTCCCGTAGCATTTTTCCGATCGCTGGATAATATCCTCCCGCCGGGTGTGCAACCGCAATTGCGGCCCGGCGTGCGGCCACGGCCCCGCCGCTGCTGCCATCGCGCAAGTTTTTCGGGAAAAAGAAGTTGCGATACACAACCCACGGGAGGAGCCTGATGACGCCGGAGTCCATCCGTCCCACGCCGCTGACACCGCCACTTCCTGCAATCGCCCCAATTTCTACATTTTCCCAAGAGTGCCCGACCCGTGCGGCGGGTCCATCCGGAGGGAAGCGGATGCGATACGTGATACTGGCCGTTGTCGCGGCGGTGGGCGGAGCCGCCGGCGCGTATTGGGCGTGGTGGCGGACGCCGCCGCCGCTGGCGGAAGTCGAGCAGTTTCACGACGATGCGGCCCCGCTGCCGCCCGCGGAGGAGTTCCTGCGACTGTTGATCGACGGACGGGCAATCGAGGCGCTCGAAAAATGCCTGGCCCGTTACCAGCGGGAAGTCCCGCAGGGGATGACGGCGACGCTGATCAAGCAGGAGCGGGTATACGGTCAGCCGCGGCCGCCGCAAATGCCCCGCCGCGAGGTCATCGAACTGGCCGTGCGCGGCGACGTTCCCGATCCGCAAGGGCACAGCCGCATCCAGGTCCGCATGGTCTGGCGGGAGGGGGGCCGTGTCGTGCTGGGCAGTGAGGTCCGCGGTACCCTCTACGTCGAAGAGCTGGGCGGCGGCCGCGACCCGATCCTCACCTACCGCCCGCACGCCCTGCTGCGCAAGGAGCACCGCATCGCCGTCCACGACGAGACGGCCCGCAGCTCCTCCCGCTACTGCATGCGGGACGCCGGCATCTACCGGGCCATGCTCCGGACCTATCACATATGGAAGCAGCGGCAGCAGGCCGGCACTCTGCAGGTCCGCTACCTGGGCACCGAAGCGGTGCCGGAGTTGGGCGGCCGCGTCTGCCACATCATCGAGCGGCTCTGCCCGCAGCCGGAGGTCGATCCGTTCGAGATCGGCGGCTCGCCTAACCTGCGTCCCGGCGACGATCCCGCCGAGCTGGGCACCGCACGCGTCCGCCTCTACCTCGACGCCGAACGCTGGCTCCAGCTCGGCAGCGAACTGTACCGTGCCGACGGCGAGCTGCTGGCCCGCTATTACTTCCGGGATGTCAATTTGCAGCCGCAACTGAGCGACGCCGATTTCACCCCGGAAGGTCTCAAACGGCGGGTCGCCGAGGTGCTGGCTGCGGCGGCCTCCGAGCGATAAGTTGCAAATCGTTGATCAGCAAGGAGTTACGTGACAATTCTGCCACCTAGACCACTCGGCCGCTCTGGACAGTGGACGAGTCTGTGCCGAGCCGGCGGCGGACAACTCTGCCGCCTAGACCACTCGGCCGACCCGCTGTGGTCCCTGGCGATGTCCTGGCGCAACCTCATACTCGGCAAAGAGTTACGATTGTGCGGCGGCCTCGAGGCGGGCGATCGCCGCGTCGCAGCGGTCCAGCAACGCCTGGCGTCGTCGCGGCTGCGTGAACCGTCCCGCCGTGAGGATCCATTCCCGCGTCCGCTCGACCAACGGCCGCAAGCGGGCGGCGGAGGCCGACGCCTGCGGCGACCGTTCGGCTAGCCGTAACGGCGGCGTGTGCCCGATCCGCTCGCCCCCCAGGCGGGCCGCCGCCCAGCCGGCCCCGTCCACCGTCGCGGCCACCGTTCCCCGCCCGCGGGCTACGATCGCTCCGTCGGCGATCAGCTCCAGCTCCGCCGTCGCTTCCGGCGGCTCCAGCTCGGCCCGTAGCGTCGTTCCGTGCCGCTCCAGCCGCAGCAGCGGCCCGTCGCTGACGCAGCACTCCCCCCGCCGCACCGCCTCTACCCATTGCCCCTGCTCCGCCGCCCATATCCACGTCCGCGGTTGACCCAGCACCTGCCGGTTCGATTCCTTCCCCGACGCCCCGACCAGCGGCAGCAGCACCCCGACGTTCCACAGATGGTACACCCACGGCAGCAGCGGCACCCGTCGCGGCCCAGCGGACACCTCGATCGCGTCCAACTGCCCCAGCAGCGCGGCCAGCAGGGCGTCCCCCCCCATCACCTCCGCCGCCGGCTCGAACGCCGCCACCCACACGCTCACGCCCCCCTTGCGGTGGCACTGGTCGCACCAGTCCCCTACGCTCCAGTCGTCGTTGTCGACCTCGCCGCCGAAGGTCAACGGAAAGATGGGCCGGTGGGCGTGCAGCAGGGCCGCCGTCCCCAGCACGGGATGGCTGTTGAGGGTATTGACCGCCACGGACCGCCCGTCCCGCTCCAGGGCCGGCTGCTGCCCGCTGAAGGCCAGCAGTTGCGGCGTGACCGTGTACACGTTGCCGTCCTGGCTCCACAACGGATAGGGGCGGGCCAAAAGCTGCACCAGGTCCAGCCCCTCGGCGGCCGCTTCGAGCAGTGCGGCGTGCGGCGACAGGTCGTGGCAGCGCAGGTCCGCCGCGAGCAGCCCCGCCGGACGCTCCCACCGCCGCTCCAGCGACAGCCGGAGCGTCAACTGGCCCGTCCCCAGCGTCACCTCCTTGTCCAGCGGGCGGTACTCCGGTCCGGCGGACGCCTGTACCCGCAACGTGGCCCCGCCGGGTAGCTGGATTTCACACCCCCTGCCATCGACGTAAAACCACCGCTCCGTCCCCAGGCGGACCCGCCCGCCGACGTCCTCATGCCGCTGTACGGGGAAGGCCAATGCGTGCCCTAGCGGCGGGTATTCCGTCCCGTCGGCGGCACTGATCCGCAGCCGCACAGGCAGGCCGCGGCCGCTTGCGGCATCGGAAACGCGGACGTGTACCACCGGCATGGCGGCACCTCCTCGCGGCGCGTGGGTCCGTTGTGAGGACGAGTGGGTCGGCGGTTTGGGTCGGCCGGTTTGTCCCGACCGGCGGTCGGATAGCGGACGGAGACCGGGCCGTCACGGGGCAGGGGGACAGTCAGCCTTCGACGCCGCCGCACTCCCGCAGGATGGCGCGGAAGGCTTCCACCGCGGCGGGGAACAGGTCCGGGCCGGTTACGCCCCCGGTCGGGCCGCCGCCACGCAGGTGCGGCTCCATCACCGCGAAGCCGTGGTAGCCCCGGGCGACCGCATCGCGGATGCTGTGAGCGATCTGCCCGTCCCCCCAGCCGGCCAGTACGCCGTAGGCGTGGCCCGCCGCATGCCCCCCCCGTTTCCAGTCCTTGATGTGGAAATGGGCCGTATAGGCCTTGGTCTTTTCCCACGCTTCGACCGGGTCGTAGTTGCAATAGGCGTAGTTGGCCGCGTCGTAGGCGGCCCGCAACGCCGGACTGTTCACCGTCTGCAGCAGGTCGAGCACCCGCTCCGGCGAGTCCCCGTAGATACGGTGCTCGTTCTCGTGGAACAGGGTCAGCCCCAGTTGCGCGGCCCGTTCCGCCTTGGCCTGCATCCGCCGTACCACCTCGTCGCGGAACTCCGGCCACCGCCGCACGTCAAAATGCGGGTCGTTCCCCGGCGGATAGTAGCTGAAAATGCGGATGTTTTTGGTGCCGAGCATGCCGCACAGGTCGATCGCCCGCTGGAAGCGGTCCCAGTGCTCGGCAAATGGCGCGTCGATCGGGACCTTGCCGATCGGCGAACCGATCGCCGAGATGCCGATGCCGGCATCGTCGATCATCTTTTTGAACTCGCGGATCCGCTGGTCGCTCAGGGCCAGGCAGTTGGTGTTGTCGATCGAGCGGAACTCGATGTAGCGGATGCGGCCACGCTGCAGGATGGCGATCTGCTCGCGGGGATCGGGGGAAATCTCGTCGGCAAAGGCGCTGAGGATGAACATAGGGGTGCTCTCCGCAAACGAGGGGTTACCGGCGGGGGATCGGCCGCGGCCGCCGACCGAATCCTTGTTCCAACAACTATTGTTCCAACAACTATTGTTCCAACAATGATCGTTGCAACAACCATTGTTCCAACAACTATTGTTCCAACAACTATTGTTCCAACAACAATTGGTGCACCAACAATTGTTCCGACAACTATTGTTCCGACAACGGTTGGGCTGTGCGGGCAAGTATATGGAGCGGGTGGCGGCGTAACCAGCGGTCGGCTCAGCGGCCGCGCGGGCGGGCCACGACCCGCAGGGCGGCCTTGTCGGCGATGAAGGTCTTGAGGCCGTAAGCGGCGAAGCGGACCTGCACCCGCCGCTGGCTCCCCACGCCGCGAACGTCCACCACCTGGCCGATGCCGTATTCGGGATGCTGGACGATCACGCCGGCAGCCAGCGGAGCATCCGCGGCGACGTCCCTATCGGTGGTCGGGCCGGCGGCGGGTGGGACGGTCCCACTACGCCGGGACGGGGTGCTCGCCGGAGGGGTGCCGCCTGCGGGACGCCCCGGCGGCCGGGCCGGCGAAGGGACCGATGATCCCCGATGAACCGACGCGGACAGATCCGGCGATGGCTGAACCGATCCCGACGGGTGCGACGTCGGCGGCGGGTGGAACGGTACGGCCGTCGCGGTGCGGGGCCCGTCTTCCCCTTGCGCCGTCGTGTCGATCCAGACGATCTGCTCCCGCGGCAGCTCGTCCAAAAAGCCGGAAGGGATGGCGTAGCGGAGCAGGCCGCGGAATTCCCGTAGCCGGGCATGGGACAAGTGCAGCTCCCGCATCGCCCGGGTCATGCCGACAAAGCACAGGCGGCGTTCCTCTTCCAGCTCCGCCGCTTCCTGCAGGGACCGCTCGTGCGGCAACAGCCCCTCCTCCATCGCCAGCATGTACACCACCGGAAACTCCAGCCCCTTGGAGGCGTGCAGAGTCATCACCGACACGCAGTCCGCCTGCTCGTCCCAACTGTCTACCTCCGAGGCCAGGGCGACCTGCTCGAGGAAGCCGGCCAGGCCGGCCTGCGGGTTGAGTTCGTGGAACTGCCGGGCGGCGGTGACCAATTCCTGGACGTTGGCCAGCCGCTCCAGGTCCTCGGGGTCGCCGCTGTGTTGCAGCATCTGTTCGTAGCCGCTGCGATCCAGGACTAGAGCGATCAGCTCGTGCGGCGGCAGGTCGAGGCGGCTACGCAGCTCGCCGATCAGTTGGTGGAAGCGGCGCAGGCCGGTCAGGGCCGGTCCCTTGATGGCGGTCAGTTGGCCGACGCGGCCCGCCGCCTCGAACAGGCTGATCTGCTGGGCGGCGGCGAATTCCTTGAGCTTGTCCAGCGAGCTGTCGCCAACGCCACGGGCCGGAACGTTGACCACCCGCAAAAAGGCCACATCGTCCGCCGGGTTGAGCAGCAGCCGCAGATAAGCCAGCACGTCCTTGTTTTCGCGGCGTTCGTAGAAGGCGAAGCCCTTGACGATCTGGAAGGGGACGCCGTGACGGACAAAGGCGCTTTCCAGCAGGCGGGTCAGGGCGTTGATGCGGACGAATATGGCATGGTCGCGGTAACGCCAGCGGCCGGCGGCGACGGCTTCCTTGATCTGCCGGACTACCCCGTCGGCCTCGGCCAGGCCGTCGGCATACGTCCACACCCGCACCGGCACGCCGCGCTCGTGCACCGTGGTGAGCGTCTTTTTCTTCCGTTGCCGGTTGTGGGCGATCAGGGCGTTGGCCGCCTCGATGATCGCTCCACTGCTGCGGTAGTTCCGCGGCAGATAGACTACCCGGGCATCCGGATAGTCCCGCTCGAAGTCCATGATGTTGCGGATGTCCGAGCCGCGCCAGCGGTAGATGCTCTGGTCCGGGTCGCCGACCACGCACAGGTTGCGGTGGTCGCGGGCCAGCAGCCGCACCAGCTCGTACTGCGCCTGGTTGGTATCCTGGTATTCATCGATCAGGATGTAGCGGTAACGGTCGTCCAGTTCACGGCGAAGATCTTCGTCCTGCCGCAGGGCCAGGGCCGGTAGGTAGAGCAGGTCGTCGAAGTCCATCGCCTGGGCCTGCCGGAGGCGTCGTTCATAAACCGGATAGACCCGTGCGGCGGCCATCGCCAGATAGTCGGTCGCCGAACGCTCAAACGCCGCCGGCGACAGCAGTTGGTTTTTCGCCTTGCTGATGACCGCCCCGATCTGCTCCGGACGATAGCGGACGCCGTCGATATCCAGATTCGCCAGGATGTCCTTAAGGAACTGGTTGCGGTCTTCGACGTCGTAAATGGTGAAGTTCGGGTCGAGGTGGAGGCGTGCGGCGTACTGCCGCAGCAGGCGGGCGCCGAAACTGTGGAAGGTGCCGATCCACACGCGGTGGCCGGGGATGAGTCGCTCGACGCGGCTACGCATCTCCTGGGCGGCCTTGTTGGTGAAGGTGATCGCCAGGATCTGCTGCGGCGGGATCCCCTGGGCCAGCAGGTAGGCGATGCGATAGGTGATGACGCGGGTCTTGCCGCTGCCGGCGCCGGCCAGCACCAGCAGTGGCCCTTCGTCGTGGGCCACCGCCGCCCGCTGCTCCTCGTTCAGCTCTGCCAGCAGCGCGTCCGCATCCAGCAGGCGGCTGCGGTAATGCCGCGGGTCCGCTGCGGCGGACGGCAGGTCCCATGGATCGGGCGGCGTGCTCACCTGTATCCCTCGAATAACGCTGTTGATGCCCCCCTCATTTTAGCCGCCGGGCCGAATCCGGGGATGCCGTGACGCCGGCCGCAGGGTGGGGGATTGCTCGGTCAGTGTGATGCAAACTCCTGCGACCAAACAACTTATGGCATCCTGGCCGAGTCCGGATTCCCCTAACTCCTCGAATAGCCGGAAAATAACTCCTGGGGCTACTCTTTTCCAAGGCGGGGACGTCCATGGACATCATCGGCATGGGGACGCAGGTTCTGGAATGCGTGCGGGTCCGTGGCCTGATCGAGCGGCACGGGGAACGCTTTTTGCACAGCGTGTTCACCGCCTCGGAGATCGCCTATTGCAATGGCCGCAAGCAGACTACCGAGCATTTCGCCGCGTTGTGGGCGGCCAAGGAAGCGGTTTTGCGGTCGATGGGGCTGACCTGGCAGCCGGGAATGAGCTGGACGGAGGTGGAGATCGTCGCGGCGCCGGACGGGCCGCGGGTGGTGGTGCGCGGCGCATTACGCGAGGAGGCGGACAAGCGGCGGGTCGGCCGGTTCCTGCTGGCGATGGCCCGCTGCCGGGGATTCGCCACGGCGACGGTACTGGCCCTGCGAGGAGAGGAACCGTCCCCGCCGCCGGATGCGGACGCTTGACCGCGGACGCTTAAACGCTGACGCTCAACCGCGGACGCAACTGGTTATGCGACAAGCAGTTACGGCATACGGGCTGCCATCGGGCTTTCGGCGGGGCGATCGCCCGCGGCCAGCAGGCGGATAGTTCCGGAACCGACGTCGCGTCGCCGTCAGGCTCCCTGTTCGGCGATTTCCCGCAGCAGGTTGCGGGCCACTTTGTAGGCCGCCCGCAGGGTCATCGCCCGCCCCTCGAGCTGGTCCGGCGTGAACGGCCGCTGCGGGTCACTCGGGGGCAGACCCGCCAGTACCGTGGTCAGGGGCAACAGTTTCATAAACTCGCTGATCCGCGTTTGACGGATATCGGCGGTTGGCTGATTTTCCATGACGCAACTCCTTTACGGACAATCTGTTACGGAAGGTGCAGCCTTTAGCGGCCCGGCGGTGACGCAGATGGACGCCCTCCTTCACGCGCTGTGCTAGTTGCGGGGAGTAGCGCGGCTTTTAGCGGCCCGGCGGTGACGCAGATGGGCGCCCGTCGTCGATCCGGCCCGGCGGATCGCCGCCGCTTGCAGACCGCAGGGTTCACCCCAACGATCCTGCCTACTATCTCTGCCTACCTGTCAGCCTAACACCCGCCGCCCCATCTGTCGAGTACCAACCGCCGCCCGCCACGACTGCAGATGGTTGCCCCTCTCGCCGCATACGCGGAGTACCACAAAAAATTACAATGTCGCTTGACAAATACTGAATTATTGTTCATTATATTGGAAAAGGGCTGCGGGGGGCGGCAGTACGAGGGGGGGCGACCAGTGGCGGACGCTTCTGGCTACGGCCGTCGACCCTTCCGGCCACGCCGTCGTCTCGGCCAGTCCGGCCAGGCGAATGAACACGGCTTGAACTGGCAGCGCGTCAAATCTGCCGCCATTGAGTTCAGTAGGACCCGGCCAGGCGAAAGAACACGGCTTGCAACTGGCAATTGTGGCCGCTATATCGCGGCTCAGGCGCCTGATTGTGTCTTCAATATGAACAGAGGAGGGGTTGCTCATGTCGATGCGGGCCCGAGGCTCGGCAGGACGGTATCGCTGGGGTCTAGCTGCACTCGCAGTGTGGATCGCAACGGACGCGCAAGGCCAATCGCCGACGCGGCCGGCCCAGTCGATTGCGCCGTCCCAGCAGGTCGTGGCCTACATCCACGACAACATCCCGGTCACCCGCGAGGAGCTGGGGGACTTCCTGATCGCCCGCGGCGGCTACCAGAAGCTGGAATTGCTGGTCAACAAGAAGATCATCGAGCTGGAGGCGGCCCGCCGCAACATCACGGTCACGCCCGCCGAGGTGCAAGCCATACTCAACGAGGACTTGCAACGGCTCGGAATTCATCGCGATGATTTTGTCAACAAGATCTTGCCGCATTACGGCAAAACGCTCTACGAATGGACCGAAGATGTCATCAAGCCACGGATCTTACTAAGCAAGATGTGCCGTGACCGGGTCAAAGTAACAGACGAAGATTTGCAGCAAGCGTTTGAAAATAAATATGGTGAACGGCGTCAGGCCAAAATTATATTGTGGAAGTCAGACCAGATGCGGATCGCCCAGAAGCAGTGGGACGAAGCCCGCCGCGGCGACGAGGAGTTCGACCGCATCGCCCGCACGCAGGCAGACCCCAATCTGGCGGCGGCCTGCGGCCTGATTGCCCCGGTCGGCCGCTACGCCTGGACCGACAGCGAAGGGAAAAATGACATGCTCGAAAAGGTCCTCTTCTGCCTCAAGGAAGGGGAGATCAGCCATCTGTTCCAGACTCCGGCGGGGATCATGTGTGTCAAGTGCGTCAAGATCATTCCGCCGGACAGCTCGGTGAAGCTGGAGCAGGTGCGGGCCAGCCTGGAGAAGGAGATCTTTGAGAGGAAGCTGCAGGCGGAGATACCGAAGTATTTCCAGGAGCTGAAGGAGCGGGCCCGGCCGCAGTTGCTGCTGAAAGGTCCGCCGAGCCAGCAGGAGTTTGAGGAAGGGACGCGGCGGCTCATCGAGCAGGCGGGCCTGAAGGTGCCGCCGCCGGCCCCGGCCACGTCTGGCACGGACAAGGCCCCGTAGCGGTAAGGTAAACCGGCCGAGAGGATAGTCAGAGGATGAACTTGGTCAGGTCCTCGTGCTGCAGGATGCCGGCGAGGCGGTCCCGCACGAACCGCTCGTCGACCACCACCTCCGGCTGTGGCAAGTCCGGCGCGGCAAAACTCACCTCCTCGAGCACCTTCTCGAGGATGGTGTGCAGCCGGCGGGCCCCGATGTTCTGGTGCTGGCGGTTGACCTCGTAGGCGATGTCGGCGATCGCCGCCACCCCGTCGGGGGTGAACCGCACCTGCACCCCTTCCGTGCCGAGCAGCTCGGCATATTGCCGCGTCAGGGCGTGCTTCGGCTCGGTCAGGATTCGCACGAAATCGTCCCGGCCCAGATCGCTCAGCTCCACGCGGATGGGGAAGCGGCCCTGCAGCTCCGGCATCAGGTCGGACGGCTTGGAGAGGTGGAAGGCCCCGGCGGCGATGAACAGGATGTGGTCGGTCCGCACCGGGCCGTATTTGGTGTTGACCGTCGTCCCCTCGACGATCGGCAGCAGGTCGCGTTGCACCCCCTGGCGCGAGACGTCCGGGCCGTGCGTCGTCGCCGGGCCGCAGATCTTGTCGATCTCGTCGAGGAAGACGATGCCGTGGTTTTCGACCCGCTCGATGGCCTGGTTGGCCAGGGCGGAGCGGTCGATCAGTTTTTCGACCTCTTCCTCGAGCAACAAGGGGCGGGCCTCGCGCACACTGAGCCGCCGGGTCGTGGTCGGTCGCGGCAGCAGCCGTTCCAACATCTGCTGCATGTCCACATCCACGTTCTCCAGGCCGAATGCCGGAAAGACCTGCACGGTGGCCGGCTTCATCGCCAACTCCACTTCGACGGTCTGATCGTCCAGCTCGCCGGCCCGCAGGCGGGACCGCAGCTTCTCCCGGCTGCGGCGACGACGCGACTGCACCTCCGATTGCTCCTCCCCGTCCTCCTCCAGTCCCGGCATCAGCAAGTCCAATAGCCGCTCTTCCACCTGCACGGCGGCCTTCTCTTGCACCTCCTGACGCATCTGCTGCCGCACCAGACCCACCCCCACCTCTGTCAGGTCGCGGATGATGCTCTCCACGTCCCGACCCACATATCCCACCTCGGTGAACTTCGTCGCCTCCACCTTCACAAACGGCGCCCCGACCAGCTCGGCTAGCCGGCGGGCGATCTCCGTCTTGCCCACGCCCGTCGGGCCGATCAGGATGATGTTTTTCGGCGTGATGTCCTTACGCAGCTCCGGCGGCAACTGCTGCCGACGCCAACGGTTGCGGATCGCCACCGCCACCGCCTTTTTGGCCGCCGTCTGGCCGACAATATACTTGTCCAGCTCCGCGACGATCTGTCGCGGCGTCAAACATCCGCTCACCGGAGGTTCTCCTTGCCTCACGCTTGGCTCGGGCAGTCCCGGGCAGTCCCCTTCCGCCGCTCGCCGCTTCTGGGCTTCTCGCCGCTTCCGGACTGCTCCCAGCGCCGCGGCTTCTCACAGCTCCAGGACTTCGATGTTGCGATTGGTATAGATGCACAAATCGGCGGCAATGCCCAACGCCTCGCGGACCACCTCGGCCGGCGACAACTGGCTATGGGCCAGCAACGCCCGCGCCGCCGCCACCGCATACGGACCCCCCGAGCCGATCCCCAACACCCCGTCCGACGGTTGGATCACGTCCCCCATGCCGCTCACCAGTAACAGATGCTCGCGGTCCATCACCACCAGCATCGCTTCCAGCCGCCGCAGCACCCGGTCGGTGCGCCACTCGCGGGCCAGGGCCGTCGCCGCACGCGGCACCGACCCCTGGTGGTCCCGTAACTGGTTCTCGAAACGCTCCAGCAGGGCGAATGCGTCCGCCGCCGCCCCGGCGAACCCGGCCAGCACCCGCCCCTCGTAAAGTCGCCGCAGCTTCCGGGCGTCCCCCTTGACCACCACCGACCCTAACGTCACCTGTCCGTCCCCCCCCATCGCCGCCCCGGCGGCCGTCCGCACCGCCAGGATCGTCGTCCCATGTATCCCACTCCTGCTCATCCCCATTCCCCTCCGCCTCTCCACATCATTGATATCATACACCCCCACTTCCGACTCCCCACTCCCCCATTTCCCCCACGGCGGCGACGTCATACAACCTCCTGTGGATGCCATGCGTATCACGCCGCAGATGCTCCGCGATTACCTGGACGACGCCCTGCCCGATGCGGAAATGGCCGCCGTCGAGCAGGCCTTGCGGACTGATCCCCACCTGCAACAACTTTTAGGAGAAGTCATCGCCCACCTCGACCGCGGCGAACACTCCGTCGGTAGCATCTGGCGACGCACCCGTGCCTCCTGCCCTGACCGCGGCCTGCTCGGCAGCTACCTGCTCAACACGGGCGACCCCCGCCTGCTCGACTACATCCGTTTCCACCTGGAAGTCATCGGCTGTCCCTACTGTCAGGCTAACTTGGACGACCTCCGCCAGCTCGCTTCCGCCTCCTGACCCGCACCGTTGGTCTTTTTGCGCAGACATGCCATGCCCCTGATGCCCCTTATTGCCACCGCGGACCGCCAGGCCGTCGGGGCCGCCGTCTTGCTCGCACTCCTGGCCTGCAAGTTCGGCACCGCCTACCCCCTCCTCCGTTGCGCCGGCTACCCCCGACGACCCGCCGCTATCCTCGCCACCCTCTTGACCGACCGCGGCCTATTGGGACTGGACCTCCTCGACGTCGCCCGACAGATCGACGCCCTCCCACCGCACCTGGCCGCATTCCTCAGTCTCGGCGTCATCGCCACCATCGTCATCGTTACGCCGCTGCTGCTCTTGCTGGCCCCCGGCACTGAGCTGGAAGAACCCCTCCGCCGCCACGGCTGGTTGCCGGACCAATCAAAATCCTCTTGACACCCGGTCTACTTGTTAATGACTATAGAACTTTCTCTCCGCGAGAGCACTTACCATGTCCGTATTGAGTGATAACACGTTTTCACCTGTGCAATCCATACTGTTTTCTACACAATCCTGACGGGTACCCTGCACATCTTGTCCTCCATTGCACACAACAGACGCATTTGCTGTGCCGGATGTGGTGCCGGGCGCAGGCGTGTTCGGTTCCCGAGGTGGCGGGTGCGCGCCCTCGGAAATGGCACGCTCGAAATGGGCGTCGAGCACCTGTCGGTAGCAGGTGTCCGTAATAACTAGCGAATGACCTGGCCAGCTTGCCGCGACATGCGACGGGTAAGCTCAGCCAACTCGGTCGCGAGGGATGCCCGCATGTTCTAAAAAGGCTTGATCATCTTCACGACGGCCAGCGCACAATGGTTGCGAACAGTCAGGTTCAGTGTTTGCGTACTTCGATGTTGCTGTTTTGTGATCACGTATTCGTCCCCCCGGTTTAGCCTGATCCCAAACCGCATCGAGATAGGGACGCAGACGGCCGAACAGCGGCACAATCCGGGTGCGTCCCGTCTTGCTGGCGAAAACTGTGATGCGCCCCCGCTCGAAATCGACATGTTCCTATTTCAAGGCGTTGGACTCACTTGGAACGCGCAAGCTGCCGAACCTCGCCAACGCAATGACCAGGCGCAACTGCGGGTCGGGGATGACCTCGAGCAGCCGCAACACGTCCGATTCAGGGATGAACATCCGCCGTTGCGGGTCGCCGGCCACCTTCAGCCCCCGGAAATGGGCAAACGGGTTACGGTCGATCAGCCCGCGATCGATGGTCGCGCGGAACAGTTGTTTGGAAAGGCGCAGGTGCAATTCCCGCGTCGATTTCGCGAGATGTACCAGTCCCGAGGCGAAGCGGTCGGCGTCCGACAGTGTGATTTCATCAAGGCGCCTGCCACCGATCGCATCGATCAAGTTACGGAACACGGCGGCCGCCAGCTCGCGGGTTCGGGGTGCTCACTTGGCACCCACCGCGCTCATGTAGTCCCGGACGAATTCGCTCAGCAACGACGCCCGAAGCCGCAGCTCGAGCGGTCCCGCCCGCTCGAGGCGGTCGCGCAATACCTCGGGAATGGTATTCAACCATGCGGCCGTGGACGCAGGCAGCGGTGTACCGCCCACCTTCGCGGTGAGCAGATGCTCAAGGTGCAGCTTGACGGTTTCGTCGGCTCGACGATCGGTCAACCCCGTACGGATGGACACCCGCCGCCCGTCGGGAAGCTGTACCATTACCCGATCCAAATCTCGACTGGACGGCCCTTGTCCCCCGCCGGTGGTCGCACGCACCGCCGCACAAGCTCCGCCGCTTCGAGCTGCAGTAGTGCGTTGCTAAGAGCCTATCCCAATATGCCGGTTGCCCAAAGACGACTTGGAACTATTCTGCCCGACATAACAACAATACAACAGCCGCAATTTAAGTTATAACAACAGTAATTTAAGTTATAATAAAAGTAATTTAAGTTATAACAACAGTGATTTAAATTATAACAATAATTTAAGTTTAGGTACGGAGCCCCCGCATGAGTGCAACAGCACAAACAATTTCAGATAATTGGAGAATCCCCGATAGCCTCTGGCAACGCCTGAAGCCCCTCCTCCCCAAGCGAACCCGGCGATATCATTACCCGGGCCGCAAACCCCCTGCAGTGGCGACACGTGCTGGATGGCATCTTCTATGTCCTGCGGACCGGCTGCTCATGGAAAGCCGCCCCCCGCGAATTCGGCTCCGCAAGCAGCCTGCACCGTTATTTCCAAAAGCTTATGGCCTGCCGGTGGTTCGAGAGGCTCTGGAAGATGGCTCTGGAGGAATACGACGCGTTGCAGGGGATTCAGTGGGAATGGCAGTGCATTAACGGGGGGATGAGCAAAGCACCCTTAGGAGGGGAAAACAACCGGTCCGCATCCGACCGATCGGGCTAAGTCGGGGACGAAGCGGTCGGTGTGGACCGACGGCGGGGGTACCGCTGGAGGTGGTGGTCGGTGGGGCGCATAGGCATGACCAGCGGTTGGTGGAGGAGACGTTGCGGAGCGTTCCTGTGCCGCGGCCAGCAGCGGGGTGTGGGCAGTAGCCGCATGGGTGTGCGGACAACGGGTATAACTGTGCGGCAGTGCGGCAGTTGTTGCGGCAGTGGGGGTTTAGGGAGCCTACCCCGTGGCGTGGCGAAGCAGGGGCCGAGGGGAAGCGGGGGATGGGTTATCGTGCGCGGCGGTGGGTGGTGGAGCGTAGCGATTACTGGTTGAATAATTATCGGCTGTAGTTGATTGGTTGGGTGAAGAAGGCGGCGAGCTATATTGGTTTTAATCATCTTGCCTGTGCCTGGGTCACCTTCCGCACCGCCGGCATTTTGGGATAAACTCTTAAATGGTTGGGCAACACGCCGTCGGTCGCCCTGCGGCACTACGTCGATCCGACAGCGGAAGCCTTCCGGCGGGCGGCGGAATGGACGCTGCCATCCGGCACACTTTCTGACACACTCCCGGCACACTTTCCGGCACAGTCAGCGACGGACAGGCAGGGACAGGAAGGGACGGATTTTTCGCAACTTGTTGGCGGGGAACACGTTAGGCTAGGCCTGTCATCGGTAGTCCCTATGGGGCAAAATCACCAGCGGGGGCGTATCGGAATCGAACCGATCGGGAGCGTTGTTCACACCCCCCACGGGTTTTGAAGACCCGGGCCCGCACCAGCGGTGCACACACCCCCGGCACTGTACCTTATCATAGCAACTTGGCCAGGGAGCAAGAATTCCGCATCAAGGCAGCTTGGCCAGGGGGTGAGGATTCTGGATCAAGGCAGCCTGGCCAGGGGCCGGGGGATGTGCACTGTCATCGGCCACCGACAATTTTGAAAAATCGGACTTTACTATCCGATTTTCGCGGCTATACTATCATTGCCTACCGTAGATGCGGCCTACCGTGGTCCGCCATAATGGCCTGCCAGAAGGCGCTCCCTGGGCGGCAGTCTGGCTCAGCCGGTCACAAGGCCGATCCGAACACGTTACCGGGGCGTCTGCTCGATGGCCGCACGGGCCACCTCGCCGGAAAAGCCCGCGGCGGCATGCGGAAGGTGACGCCGGGAGGTATTCCATGAGCCGATACGTCCTGAGTGTGGGCATCTGTTGCGGTTTTGCGGCCGCGGCCATTGCCCAGACCGACGATTTCGAGCGGGAGCCGATCCTCTACCGCACCGCCCCCGCCGACAACTGCGTCAGTGCCTTGCAGCAGAAGCTGGCCCGCGGCGAGGTCCAGCTGACCTGGCGGGACGACCACGGATATTTGCAGTCCCTGCTGCAGGCGTTGCAGGTGCCGGTCTCGTCCCAGGTGCTGGTCTTTTCCAAGACGAGCCTGCAGCGGGAGCGGATCGGACCGAAGACGCCGCGGGCGATCTATTTCAACGACGATGTGTATGTCGGATTCTGCCTGAGCGGCGAAGTGATGGAAATATCGGCGGTCGATCCGCGGCTGGGGACGGTCTTTTACACGCTGGAACAAGTGCCGGACCCGCAGCCGCGGTTTGTGCGGCAGCGGGACAACTGTCTGAGCTGTCATGCGTCCTCGGCGACCGGTGGGGTGCCCGGGCACCTGGTCCGCTCGGTGTTCACCGACCGCACCGGCCAGCCGATTTTGTCTCTGGGCGGTTTCCGCACCGACCACACCAGCCCCTTCCATGAGCGGTGGGGCGGGTGGTACGTCACCGGCACGCACGGGCAACAGCGGCATATGGGGAACTGGACCCTCAGCAGCAAGCGGGAGCCGTCGCTAGAGGACAACGCCGCCGGGCAGAACGTCACTGACCTGCGGCCGCTGTTCACCGTCGCCCGTTACCTGACGCCGCACAGCGACATTGTCGCCTTGATGGTTTTGGAGCATCAGGTGGAATGTCACAACCGCCTCACACGAGCGATGATGCATACTCGCCAGGCGTTGTACGCCGAGGAGCAGTTGAACCGCGAGCTGGGGGAACCGCCGGACAAGCGGTGGACGAGCACGCAGCGGCGGATCGAGTCGGCCGGCGAACAGTTGCTCCGCTACATGTTATTCTGCAATGAGGCGAAGCTCGAGGGGCCAGTCCGCGGCACCTCCGGGTTTGCCGAGGAATTCGCCGCCCGCGGCCCGTTCGACCGTCAGGGCCGCTCCCTGCGGCAGTTCGACCTGAACCGCCGCCTGTTCCGTTATCCGTGCAGTTACCTGATCTATTCGCGGGCATTCCGGGAGCTGCCGCCACCGGTCAAAACGTACGTGCTCCAGCGACTCCACGAGGTGCTCCGCGGCGCGGACCGCTCCGGCGGGTTCGACCATCTGTCCGTCGCCGACCGCCAGGCGATCCACGAAATTCTGCTCGACACCCACCCCGACTACGCGGCGATCGCCCAAGCCGGCGGGCCGGACAAACGCTGAGGCCGCTTGACTCCCCGCCGCTTTGCGGCAATACTCCCACCGTCTTCCCGGCTTCGCCGGACAATCGCTGCGGCCGGTCAGCCGATCAGCAGGTCGCTTTCGGTGATCAGGGTAAACCCGGCGTTGCGTAACGCCGCGGCCCCGCCTTCAAAATCATCCACATACAGGGCGACCGCTCCCGCCCCCTGCGGCCCGACCCGCGACAGCAGCGGATACATATAATTAATGTTGATCTCGGCGCTGAGCAACGCCTTGGTGATCGCCAGCAGCGGGTGCGGCGTGTCCGGCAACTGCACCACCAGCAGATCGCTTTCCGTAAAGGGGATCCGGGCGGCCTTCAGCAGGGCATAACCCCGCTCGTAATCGCTCGGCACCAGGCGGATGATGGCACAGTCCGCCGTTTCGACCACCGTCAGGGACACGACGCGGATGTCCGTCCCCTCAAACCGCCGCACCAGGTCCAACAGCGCCCCGAGGCGGTTTTCCAGGAAAATGTTGAACTGCCGGACGCTCGGCCAGTCCCGGCCGCGGGCCGTGTCCAGATCTGGCGTGACCCCGGATTCCTGACCTGCTCCTCCCATAAGCGCTCCTTAATTCCGTAATTCGCTTCAGTTTATCGCGACTGTTCCGCGGCTGACAAGAGAAACTGGCGGGTCGCAACCGGGCCGGCGGGTAGCGATTGGCCAAAAAAATCGACTGTTCACTTGACTGGGCGCGATTATATGTACATAATTACATCAAAGCATTGGCATCGGCGCCGACCCCGACGGGACGGGGAGCGGCCGCCCTCGATGCCGATGCAGGATCGCCGATGCAGGATCGCGCCGTATTCCCCCGCGGCGACGTGCCGGAGGAACCGCCATGTCCGCAACCGGGGGGACGAGTCTAGCCGCGGCGGTGTTGGCCCGGCTGGACCCGGGGGAGTTTGTGCGGCAGTGTCTGAGCGACTCGTCGGGCCGTCCGCTGCGGTGGGGGCGGGTGCACGACGAGCTGCACGAATTTTTGAGCTATCACCCGCACGCTCTGGTGGCTTTGCCGCGGGACCACGGCAAAAGCACGCAGGTGTGCGGGCGGCTGCTGTGGGAGCTGGGGCGGTCGCCGGCGCTGCGGATCAAGGTGGTGTGCGCCTCGGCGGGCGTGGCGGCGGAGCGGAGCCGGTTCCTGCGGGAGCTGCTGGTCGCGGGAACGGTCCGGGAGGTGTTCCCGCAGTTGCGTCCGTCGCGGCCATGGACGGCCAACGCCTGGACGGTTGTTCGGCCGGCCGCGGCGATCGGGCCCAGCGTGGCCGCGTTCGGCGTCGGGGCTGCCCGCACCGGTACACGGGCCGACCTGATCGTCGGCGACGACCTGGTCGATGTGCGGGCCGTACGCAGTGCCAAGCTGCGTGAGTGGGTCTGCACCTACTTCCAGGACAACCTGATCAACCTGCTGGAGCCGGACGGGCGGTGCTGGTTGCTGTACACGCCGTGGCATCGCGACGACCTGCACGCCCGCCTGCAGCAGAATACGCTTTACCGCCTGTTGCGGCGGGCGGTCACGCACGCTCTGGACCCAGTCTGGCCGCAACAGTGGGGTCGGGAGCGGCTGCAGCGGCGACGCATCGAGATCGGCGCGACCGCCTTTGCCCGCGGCTACCGCCTCTTGCCGCTGGCCGAGAGCGACACGCTGATCCGTCCGGAGTGGGTGAAGGTTTGGGAGACGCCGCGGTCGCCGGAGATGGTCGTGGCCGCGGTCGATCCGGCAGTGGGAACGGAACCGCGGGCCGACCGCAGCGCGATTGTCGTGGTGGGGCGGGTGGCGTTGCAGTCCGAGGCCGAGCCGTGGAGCGAGGGGGTGCAGTTGCACGTGTTGGCGGCCGTGGCCCGGCGGGTGCCCGCACCCGAACTGCTGCAGTTGCTGGCGGCGATCGATGAGCAGTGGCGACCGGCAGTCATCCTGTTCGAGGCCAACGCCGCGTTCGCCGGCCTGCGGGATTGGCTGGTGCGGCACGCCCGCTTCGGCCCCAAGGTCAAAAGCATCGTCCAGACGAAAGACAAGGCTGCCCGCTTTGCCGCTTTCAGCGTGGCGGTGGAAAACGGCACGTTTCGCCTGCGGGGCGACGGCCGCGGCCATGTCGATGCCAGCCAGCACGAGCTGTACGAGGAGATGGTTCAGTTTCCCGGCGGCGACCACGACGACCTGCTGGACGCCGCCGCTACTGCCTGTGCCTGGCTACTGGAGCAGCGTCCGCCGCGGGTGTGGTGACAATACGTTGTCGGTAACGGAGGAGCCGCCGGACGCAACGATGGCGTCCCCGGTGCATGCGACATGCGTAACGCTGCGTGCGACACGAGCATCCGACTGCGGAGGAGTCTACCATGCTGCAACCGATCACGATCCGTTATCCGTTCCAGCCGCGGCAATGGTCGGTGGCCTGCGGGCAGGTGGCCGACCTGTTCGGCTTGCCGGCGGAGGAGGCACCATTCACATTGGTGGAAAACTGGTCGCTGGAGGTAGCCCGCGGCGACATTGTTTTGTGGACGGGACCGAGCGGCGCGGGCAAAAGCTCGCTGCTGCGTGCGGCGGCGACGCAACTGCAGGCTCGCGACGTGAGCTCCCTCGAGCTGCCGGAGGTGCCGCTGATCGACGGTTTGCCCGGGGAGCTGCCCACGCGGTGCGACCTGCTGGCCGCCTGCGGCCTGGGAGAGGCGCGGCTGTTGCTACGCACGCCGGCGGAGCTATCGGAGGGCCAACGCTACCGCTTCCGTCTGGCCTGCGCCCTGGCGCACGTGGCCTCGGGCGAGTGGCTGGCCATCGACGAGTTCGCCGCCGTGCTCGACCGCACCCTGGCCCGGGTGGTAGCGTTCAACCTGGCCCGGCAGGTCCGGCGTCGCGGCGTCGGACTGCTGCTGGCTAGCCCGCACGCCGACATCGTTGATGACTTGCAGCCGGACGTATGGGTGGAGTGTGCTGCCGCCGAGCCGCCGCGGGTCCACCGCCGGAGGGGCCTTCGACGGCCGTATATCTCCTTCGCCGAGCAGTTGTGGATGTCCGATGGTTCCCTGCGCGACTGGCCGTATTTCGCTCGGTGGCATTATCGGTCCGGCCGGCCGGTCGGGGTGCGACGGGTCCTGCTGTTGTGGCACGGGCCGCGACCGGTCGGGATCTGCATCTTCGGGGCCGCCGCTGCGACTCTGCGGTTGCGCTCCCGCTTCTTCGGACTGTCGCTGCGTCGCTCGCAGTTGAGTCTGGACGCTCTCAACGCCCAGCTTTGGCAACTGCAACGGGTCGTGCTCCATCCGGACTATCGCGGTGCGGGGATCGCGGCGGCGTTTGTCCGCCGGGCCTGCCAGCTTTGTCCCGTCGAGTGGATCGAGACACTGGCTGCGATGGGGCAGGTGGCCGAGCCGTTTTTCCGCCAGGCCGGGTTCGTGCGAGTAGGAGTAGTGACACCGCGCCGACACTCCAGGCAGCCCGCACCCCTCAGGCGACGCGGCTGGGATCTCCGCCGCCGCCATCCCTCCACCGCCCCCGTGTACTACCTGTTCGACAATCGTCAGCGGGACCGCGGTTCTCCTGTCGACGTCGCCGGGGCGGAGCCGGATTTCTCCGGATGACCCGCCAATTCGGCGTGACACCATGTCTCGCACCTGTATAATGGACCTAGCCTACCCCTCAGGCGTATGGACGGTCGCTCCCCCGTCCGACGCCGGCCTGACGGACAGACCGTTGTCCTCGACGAACCTGCCTGAGCCAACGGTTGCAAACGCTGCCATGAAAACGATCACTCTACCACGGATGCTGCGGCTAACCGCCGGGATGCTGGCCTTTGGCAGTTGTTTGGAGCTGGCGGTTTACGCTGCCGATGCCGCTACCGAGCAGTTCGAACAGCAGACGCTACAACGTTATGCCGAGCGAGCCGTGCGGGCCAGCCAGTCCGAGCGGCAGCGTTGGCTGCGGGAGATGCAGGCGGCCTTTGCCGGACGAGCTATTGTGCCGCAGCGGTTGGAGGACTTCCATCAGTGGTTTGAGCTGCTGCGTGGCGAACAGGCCGACTGGCATCGCACCTCCTGTCCTACGCCGCAACTAGCGGAGCTGTACGAGCAGGTCGTGCGGCGGCTGGAACTGGGACCGGTGCCGGCCATCCGCCGCGATGAGTTTTTGCGCTACGCCCGACGGGTTCTGTGGCGGGACGAAGACCACCACCAACTGCCCGATGTGGACACGGAAGCCGACAAGGTTTACCGCGTCCTCGACCAGAACGGGGACGGCGTTCTCGAATCCGAGGAGATGACCGCCGCCCTGCGACAGGCCCGAGCAAGTGCCGATACCGACGGCAACGGCCGGATCGACCGGCAGGAGTACCGCCGCTACTTCATGAACCGGACCCTGACCCTGACCGACCAGCTTGCCGCCCAGAAAAAGCCAGAGGGGAAGGGAGGCCCCTCCCAACCGGTCAAGGACGCCGCGCCGCTGCCGACGTGGTTTCGCGAGCTGGACACGGACAGCGACGGCCAAATCAGCCTCCGCGAGTGGCTCACGAGCGGCCGCTCGATCGAGGAATTCCAAAGCTACGACCTCGACGGCGACTTCCTGATTACGCCAATGGAATACCTCCGCTTCCAACGGCAACAGCAGCCTGCTGGCGACGGCCTGCCGCTTCCCCTCACCGGCGGGATCAAAAAGAAAGAAGAGCGGCCGGACTACAAATGACCGCGGTCGCGCCCGTGGTACAGATGCGTCTGTGCGGCGTCGCCGGGCGGGTGCGGCTCACGCCGGCCGGGTTGCTTGGGGTTGGGCCGCGTCCGGGATTTCCTGCAGGACGTGTTGCAGCTTTTTGATGGCCTTGTATTTTTCGTCGCTGATGCGGGCTGGCGTCGTCCCCAGCTCGCGGGCGATCTCCGGCACATTCCATCCCTGGGCGAACAGGTGCAGCACCCGCTGTTGGCGCGGTGTGAGGACTTCCTGCGCGTGGCGGGCCACGGCTTCCCGCTCGTCCTGCCAGGCATTTGCGCCGGGGGCGACTAGATCCGCCGGCAGCATCCGCCAGCTCCGCTCGCGTTGCACCCGCTTGCGTACCGCGTCGATGGCCCGCAGGAATTCGCGGCGTTCCTGGCTCGTCTCGTCGTCCAGCACCGCCAGCCAGCGGCCGGACTCGATCCGCTCCAGCAGCCGCACGAACACTTCCTGGGTGCAGTCCTCCCAGCGGTCGGCGGGCAGGCGGGCGTTCCGCCAGCAGGCCTGGCAATATTTGCTGATGTCGGTGACCACGCCCGATGGCGGCGCCGCTCGCGTCTGCGCCGGCGTGCCGGCCAACGCCCCGAGCATCACCGCCGCCATCATCATCTGACGCGGCCGGGACCGACCTCCGTTCGTCTGGGACATGACACCTCCTCCGCCCGCAGCATTCTGCGGCGTTGCTGCCATTATATGGATTGGCAGTGTCCGCCATCTCGCTGGCCGATTCGGCGGCTATTCCGCCCGCTTCGTGGGCTACTCTCGTCGCGGCAGGCGACCAGCGTGGATCGCCCGACGCTGCGGAGCCAAGCCGATAGGGAGATCGAAACGCACGGCACGCCGGGTCGCCATCCGCTTCGGGTCGCTGCGACCGCTTGCACCGCGTCGCCGCAAGCTCCCGCGGCCCAACGCCTTGTGAGCCGTTGCCGCACGGTTCCACTGAAAGCGTCAAAAATTTGCCGATTTTGACTTGACAAAGGCAATTTCGTAGTGCCATATTTGTGTGACGGCTAATCTGTACACATGTTCATTTCCAGTTCGCGTCGATCGTCCGTTGCGTCAGGTCGGGGGCACGACTTGCTAGTGCGGCGGGCGTGGCCGCAATCCCAGCGGCGGGCCCCGCGGCGTTACTGGCCGGGGGGGCGGTAACGGGACCTGTTTGTAGTGATCGCATACTTCTTGTAGTGATCGCATACTTGTAGCGATCGCATACTTGTGGCGATTGCCTATCCATCGCGCGGGTCGCCAGGTTTTAACCGGATAGCGGTGGCCGTGCCATTCGCGGTTTTAACCGGATAGCGGTGGCCGTGCCATTTGCGGTGCCGGCGGTGTCCGCTTCGGCTTGACGGGGCGGGTTGGCCCGGCTATAGCCTGGACCCCTGGGGAGGGGGTGTCATCAGGGTGACAGCATGAGCGGGCCGTTGCGGGGGAAGCGACAGGGGAAGCGTTTGTGGCTGCCCTGGGGGTGGCTGGTGCCGCTGCTGCTGGCGGCGGTGTTGGGTTGTTGGCGGCAGGAGGTGGCGCCGCCGCCCGCGGCGATCGTGGAGCAGCCGTGGTATAACGTCGGCGAAACAACACCGGCCCGCGACGGCGACACCGAAGCGGTCACCGGGCTGTCGCAAGTGCTGGCCGGTGCGGCCCCGCCGCGGGAGGCCGGGCGGCCGCTGAACATCCTGGTGATGTCCGGCGGTGGGAAATACGGGGCGTTCACGGCGGGCGTGCTGGTCGGATGGACGGCCTCCGGTCAGCGGCCGGTCTTCGACGTCGCCACGGGGATCAGCAGCGGGGCAATCGTCGCTACTCTGGCGTTTCTGGGACCGAAATACGACGAGTGGCTCAAAAACGGCTTCACGATGCTGCGGCGACAGGACCTGTTTGTCTGGCAGCCAGTGCGGGGGCTGATTCGCGGCACGGGGCTGATGTCGGCTGCGCCGCTGGAGCGTTTGCTGGCCCGGGCGATCACGCCGGAGGTGATGGAGGATCTGCGTGCGGCTTACGCCGAGGGGCGTCGCCTGTATATCGGCACGGGCAATATCCTGACCAACCGGTTCACGGTCTGGGACCTGACGGCGATCGCAGCTTCGGGTCGGCCGGACGCGCCGCTGCTGGTGCGTAAGCTGCTGCTGGCGTCCTGTGCCGCGCCGGGGGTGGTGGCGCCGGTGGAGTTCGACGTCGAGGTCAACGGGGTGCGTTACCGCGAGCTGCATGCGGATGCGGGGAACATAGTCCAGGCGTTTGTGCGGACGCCGGGACCGATCCCCGCTGGCTCGACCATTTGGGTGCTGTCGGCGGGGAAGGTGTACCGCGACCAACTGGAAGGTCGACCGCGGGTGTTTGGGCTGATCGGCACGGCGGTGTCCAACGCCCTGTACGCATTATTCCGCTCGGACCTGGTCAAGCTGTACGCCTTGTGCGCGGTGACCGGCTCGCAGTTCCGTCTGATCGCGTTGCCGCAGGATTTTCCGGTCACGCCGGGCAGCTTCGCGTTCGATCCGGAAGAGTCGCAGCGGATGTTCTGGTTTGGGTATCAGATGGCGGTGCGGGGCGGGGAGTGGCGACCGGTGCCGCCAGAGACGCTGCCCGGGGAGGCGAGTCCGCCACGGATCGGTTTCCAATATTTCACGCCGCAACGCTGAGCGGCGGATGGCTGACCTGGCCACAGCGATGCATACAACAACGCTCAGGCGGCGGCGGCCGGGTTGCGGTCGGATCCATCGGTCGGGGTCAAGGCCGCACCGGCAGCCGCGCCGAGCGTGCGTACAATCATGCCCTTCCCGCAGTTTGACCGCTCACAACTACGCTTGCAGCCGCTGGCCTGCCGGCAGCACGACCTGACCCTGGCGGTGATCCGGCCGCTGGAAGAGGCGGGCGACTTCACCCATCCGTCGCTGCGGACCATTGCCGAGCGGCTGTATACCGCTAAGCAACGCCAGGCTGCACGCATCCTGATGATGGGCGCCCACGTGCTGCGGGCCGGTACCCAGCGGTTCCTCATCGACCTGATGGAGCGGGGTTACCTGTCGTTAATCGCCATGAACGGGGCCGGCCCCATCCATGACTGGGAGTTCGCTCTGATCGGAGCGAGCACCGAAAGCGTGGCCCGGTACGTGTCCAGCGGCGAATTTGGCCTGTGGGAAGAGACCGGGCGGATCAACGACGCCCTGACCCAGGGGGTCCGCCGCGGCCTGGGCTTTGGCGAGAGCGTCGGCAAGGCCATCGCCGAGGGGCTGTTCCCGTACAAGGACGTCTCCGTGCTGGCGGCGGCCTACCGCCTGCGCATCCCGGCGACGGTCCACATCGGCATCGGCTACGACATCATTCATGAGCATCCCAACGCCGACGGGGCGGTCCTCGGACGGGCCAGCTACACGGACTTTCTGATCTTCGCCGAGCATATCCGGCGGCTCGAAGGGGGCGTGGTGCTGAACTTCGGCTCGGCGGTGATGGGGCCGGAGGTGTATCTGAAGGCGTTGGCCATGGCCCGCAACGTCGCCCACCAGCACGGCCAGAAGATCGCCCGCTTCACCACGGCCGTGTTCGACTTGGTGCCGCTGGACGACGACTACCGCCGCCCGGCGCCCAAGAGCGACCCGCGATACTATTTCCGGCCGTGGAAGACGATCCTGGTCCGCACGGTGGCCGACGGCGGCGAAAGCTTCTATATCCAGGGGGACCACGCGGCGACGCTGCCAGCGTTGTGGCGGGAGATCGACGCCGTCGAACGCGCTGCCGGCCTCGCCGCTCCGCCTGCCAGCGGGACGCCCAACCATGCTCAGCGACACACGGATTGAGCAGGTCCTTGCCACGCTGCCGGGGCGCACCGTCGGCGTGCTCGGCGACCTGTTTTTGGACCGCTACCTGGACATCGACCCACAACGGGACGAGCCGTCGCTGGAAACCGGCCGGACGGCCTATCAGGTGGTCGCCGTGCGGAGCTATCCCGGCGCGGCCGGAACGGTGATCAACAACCTGGCCGCGCTGGGAGTAGGTCGCATCGTCCCGATCGCCTTTGTCGGCGACGACGGCGAAGGCTACGAGCTGCGTCAGGCCCTGGCCCGGCTGCCAGCAGTGGACGCCAGCGGCCTGATCCTCACGCCGGAGCGGCGGACGCCGACCTACACCAAGCCGATGCGGGACGGCGTCGAGCTGAACCGGCTGGACATCAAAAACCGTCAGCCGACGCCGCCGGAGCTGCAGGAGGAGCTGGTGCGACGCCTGCGGCATTACTGGCCGCAGTGCGAGGCGTGGATCGTGCTGGACCAGGTGAGTGAGGCGGACTGCGGCGTGGTCACCTCCCGGCTCCGGCAGGAGCTGGCGGTGCTGGTGGAGCAGTCGCCGCGACTGGTGCTGGCCGATAGCCGGGAGCGGATCGGTCTGTTCCGGGAGGTGGCGGTCAAGCCGAACGCCCGCGAATGCCGGCAGGCGGTGGGTCAGCCGGACGGGGAGCTGGCGTCATGTGTGGCCGCATTGGCCCGGCAGGTGGGGGGCCGCGTCTTTTGCACCGACGGGGCCAACGGCATCCTGATCGCTGAGCCTGGCGCCCGCGCGACCGACGCCGAACCGACCCGCGCCGTCCAGGCGGTGCCGGCTTATCCTGTGCATGGGCCGATCGATCCGGTCGGGGCGGGGGATAGCTGCTCGGCGGGGATCATCGCGGCGCTGCTGGCCGGGGCGTCGCCGGTCGAGGCGGCCGCCTTCGGCAACCTGGTCGCCTCGATCACCATCCAGCAACTGGGGGTGACAGGCACGGCCAGTCCGCAGCAGGTGCGTCGCCGCTGGCAGGAAGTAAGCGGCCACGCCGGAGAGAACGCATGAGTGAGCCGTCCGCCGCCTCCGGCTGGCTCAACCGTACCGTCTGGGGGGCCGGCCTGACCAGTTTTTTGTCGGACGTCAGCTACGAGATGGCTAACGCCGTCCTGCCAGCGTTTTTGCGGCTACTGCACATTCCGCCGGAGAGCGTCGGCCTGGTCCTGGGGGTAATCGAAGGTGCGGCGGACGGAGTGGCCAATGTCGTCAAGCTGACCGTCGGCTGGTTTTCGGACCGGATCGGGCGTCGCAAGCCGCTGGTGGTCGGGGGCTATGCCCTGACGGGCGCGGCCTACGCCGTGTGTGCCGTGGCGGCATGCTGGCCGGTGGTGCTGCTGGCCAAGTCGCTGGCCTGGATGGGCAAGGGGCTGCGCGGCCCGCTGCGCAACGCGATTCTGGCCGACGCCGTGCCGCCGGAGCACGTCGGCAAGGCCTTTGGCTTTCACCGTGCCGGCGACACACTCGGCGCGATCGTCGGACCGCTGCTGGGTGCCGGACTCTTGATCAGCTTGCCGGCGGAGTGGTTCGACTATCCGGATGAGCCGTATCGCTGGATCTTCGTGCTGACGCTGCTGCCCGGGCTCGGCGCGGCGGCGATGTTTGCCGGACTGGTCCGCGAGCAGCGGTTCACGCCGCGGCCGGGGTTGCGGCTGACGGCGTCGTTGCGTCTGCTGCCGCGGGATTTTCGCCGCTTTTTGCTGCCGGTGCTCGTGTTTGGGATGGGGGATTTCTCGCATGCCTTGCTGATATTGGCCGCTGGGGTGCTGCTGACGCCGCACTACGGCATGCAGGAAGCGGCGGCGTGGGCCGGACTGCTCTACGCGATCCGCAACACCACCGGAGCGTTGGCCGCTTATCCGGCAGGTTGGTGGGGGGACCGGCTGGGCCGTCGTCGCGTCCTGGTGGGGGGGTATGCCCTGGCGGCGATGGTCATGCTCGGATTTGCCATCCTCAGCTTCAACGGCTGGGTCAGCGTCGGCCTGCTGGCGGTGCTGTTTGCGGCCGCCGGAGTGTACATCGCCATCGAAGAAGCGTTGGAACCGGCGATCACCGCCGACCTGGTGCCGGACCGGACCATCCGTGGCACGGCGATGGGGGTATTGGCGGCGGTCAACGGCGTGGGGGACTTCGTGGCCAGCGTGGGAGTGGGGGCGTTGCTGGTGCTGGGTCCGGAGTGGGCGTTTGGGGCCGCCGCAGTGCTGATGGCCGCCGGGGCGGCGTTACTGGTCAATCGCACCGGCCACACGGCACCGCCCGCGTCCGCCGGACCGGTGGCGGCGTAGTCGCCGGGGTCATGGGAATCTGTCTGACTGGCCACGCCGGAATCGCCGAGATCGCCGGAGTCTGCCGGGCTGGTCGACGGAGCGGACAATTCCCGAAAAAACTGCACGTCCATAACCCGGATTTTCGATCCGGCGGCAAAAAACGCCTGCCGGACTTTCGCAACGCCGGATCGCTGGTTACAATCAAAACCGTTTCGGTGTCATCACGCACGCGGGTTCCTGCGTATCCACAAACAGAGCGGTCCGTAAGGAAGGACATAATTGCGGCTTGTACGTTGCGGATTTACATTTATAATGGCGTGACACTCATATGCGGGGTGGCGGCTAATGGCATCGTACCTGGTGGTCCTGGATACGCCGGGGATCAAGCAGTTCGTCTTCGGCGCCGATGCGCTGGCGGAAATCCGCGGGGCCAGCGCCCTGCTGGACGATCTCAACCGCAACCAGACCGAAAGGAAATTGCAGGCAGCCTTGGGGGACGACGCGGTACGCACGGTCTTCGCCAACGGCGGCGCCGCCCAGTTCATCGTCACCGTGGACGACCGTCGGCAGCTCGAACAGGCCCTGGCAGAGCTACTGCGGTACTATCGGGAACAGACCGGTGGGGAGATGCGGGCGGTATATGGCGTCGCCGCGCTGGACGACCGGCCCACGTATCAGCAGGCCGTGCAGCGGGCCTTTGCCGCGTTGCAGCTCCAGCGGCAGTGCGCCTTCGGCCATCGGGCCGTCCCCCTGCTGCCGATCCTGCTGGAATGCCAGTCCACCTCGTATCTGCCCGTGGCCAACGCCAACTACACCTGGGGGAACGAACGCCTGCAATTATCGCAGGCGGCGATCGCCAAACGCGACGCCATCCGCCGCCTACGCCGCCAGAACGTCTGGTACGGGTGGCTGGAGTGGCTCGAACAACAGGATCGGGCCATCGCCGGAACGCTGCAGGAATATGCCGACGACCTGCGGCCACCGACCATCTCCGATATCGGCAGCCACCAAGATCCCCTCCGCCCGGAGCGCGACCGGCGTGGCTATATCGGCCTGATCTACGCCGACGGCAACGCCATGGGCCAACTGGTTCAGGAGCTGGACGGTCCGGAGGTCACCGCGGCGTTCAGCGAGCTGGTGGACGGCAGCATCCGTACGGCCTGTTACCAGGCGTTGCAGACGGTCTGCCGCCGGGAGATCCAGCTGGCTGTGCGGACTATCCGCAACCAGGAGTCCCCGCGGCCGCTGCCAGCGGATATCCTGCTGCTCGGCGGCGACGACCTGCTGGTGCTTCTGCCCGCCCGCCGCGCCCTGGACTTTGCCCTGGAGGTGACCGCACGCTTCGAGCAGTTGACCCGGGAAGGCCAGCAGTCGCCGCAGTTCCCCGAATCGGCCAAAGCCTTCTTCCGCCAGCGTGGCTTGGACCAGTCCGGCCTGACCATCTCCTGCGGCGTGGTCATCGCCCGCGACCACTACCCGTTCTACCTGCTGCTGGAGCTGGCCCAGGAGCTGCTCGACAGCGCCAAAAAAGGCGGACATAGCGACCCGGACCGCGCGCCCTACTGGTCCCCGGCCTACATCGATTTCCACGCCGTGGCCGGATCGGTCACCCAGGAGCTGGAGGCCATCCGCCGCGACGATTACCAGTGCGACTCGAATCACCCGCGGACGCTGCGGCCTTACCGGCGGGAGCGGCTGCTGCAACTGCGGGATGCGGCCCGCCAACTGCAGCAGGCCGCCATCCCCAAAAGCAAACTCCACGACCTGTTCGCCGCGGCAACCGAACCCCGCCCCGCCTTGGCCCAACTGCAGGCCGAGGAGCTGTTCGGCCGCCTGCGGCAAGACGACCGCCACCCCCAGCGCACCGCCCTGTGGAACGCCCTGCAACGGCTCGGCCCCCTCGACCCCTACCCGTGGCTGAGGGATGGCCGGACCGCCCGGACCGCCCTGGCCGACCTGGTCGAGGCGGCGGAATGGTTCGGTGAGGAGTGAAACCCGATGCAACCGCCTCAACGACTGGACGTGTCCTTCACGATCGTCTGGCAAGCACCGTGGCACGTCGGCAGCGGCCGCGGCAGCCTGGCGGCGGACCGACTCCTGCGGCGACGTCGCTGCGGCCCCGGCGGCACCCGCGCCCCTTACGTCCCCGGCTCGCAAATCAAAGGCGTGCTTCGCCACCGCTGCGAATGCCTGCTATTGGCCCTCGGCGGCCGCGCCGTCTCCCCCCATGCCACCCCTGCCATTCCTGATGAACTGCTACGTGCTTTCCTCCCTTTGGCTCAATCCCCCTACTTGGTCGACCGCCTCTTCGGCAACCGCTACCAGGGGGAATGCCTGTTCGTGGAGGACGCCGTGCCGGCGGAGGCCGCAATGTTACCGGTCGAGCTGCGCAGCCGCACCGCGATGGACCGCCTCACCGGCACCGTCCGCGAGCAGACGCTATTTACCACCGAAATTGCCCCGCCGCTCGGAATGACCCTGCGTAGCCGCCTCGCCGCCCGCCATCCGCCCGGCGTGCTGACCCAAGAGAGCCCCAACCAGCCCCCGCTGGAATATCCCCTGCTCATCGCGGCCCTGCTCAGCATCGACGCATTGGGCGGCGACAAAAGCATCGGCCTGGGCGCCTGCCGCATCGAGCTGACGGACATCCAATGGAACGGCCGCCCGTACGACGTGCGGGACATCTTGAAACCGTTGGAAGATCCCGAATGGCACGGTCTGATTGAATTGCATCGCAGTGGGTAGCACCGCGACGGATAGTAACGTGAGGGATAGTAACGCCATCGATAGCACCGCGTTAAGTGGCACTGCGATGGATAGTAACGTGAGGGACAGTAACGCCATCGATAGCACTGCGAGGGATAGTAACGCGGCGAATACTCACTCGGCAGCCAGTCCGGCGGCGGATGACGCCGAAGCTGATTGTTGGTCACTCGATTGGCCCGGATCCGACAGGTGAGACGGCCCATGCAGCGCTATCTTGTGGAAGCGGTCATCGAATCGCCGCTGGTCATCCGGCGGGAGCGGCAGTCGCAGCGGTCCGAAGGGTCGGAGACTCTTAGCGGCACGCTGGTCCGTGGGGCGTTGGCCCAGGCGTACCTGCAACACCTCGGTCCGGCGGACGCTCCGGCGTTCGTCCACGCCTTCCTGGACGAGGAGGCGTGCCGCTTCGGAGCGTGGACCCCCGCCGAGCAGACCTTGCCGCTCACCGCCCATACCTGCAAGCGGCACCCTGGCTTCGAGGCCGACGGCGGCCACGGCGTCGTCGACCTGCTGGCGGACCTGATCCGCGACCGGATCCGCGGCGAGCGGGGCCCGGCCCGCAAATGCCCCCAGTGTGCGGCCGACCTCAAGCCCATTTCTGGCTACTGGCACGACGGGCCGCGCCCTGTACACCGCCGTACAGGGCGCATGGCCATGGCGATGCATGTCGGCATCGACCGGGCCACCGTCACCGCCGCCCCGGCCGTGCTTTACAGCCTCCCGACCCTTGAGCCGGACGAACCGACCCCGACCCTGCGGGGCTGGATCGACGCCGACGACGCGGCCATCGCCACCATCCGCCAGTTGCTGGAGGCCGCTGGCGGCGTGGTCCGCATCGGTCATGCCCGTAGCCGCGGCTACGGCCGCGTCCGCGTCCGTCTGGGGCCGACGCCGGCGGCCATCGCCGACGACCCGCAACGCTGGGAGCAGTGGAGCGCCGCGCTGCTGGCCCGTATCGCCGGGCCGGCGTACGACCCGCAGCAGTTCTGGCTGTTCAGCGTGAGTCTGCCAGCCGGTGCGATCGTGTTAGACGAGGTATTACGTTATTCGCTGGACCCAGCGAGCATGGTGCCGTGGCTACCGCCGATCGCGACGTCCGGATTCGACAAGCCGGCCCTGCAGCGTCCGGCCTGGGAGTACGAGGGTGGGCGGCTGTGGTGGGTCGCCGCCCACGCCGGTCACGAGCGGCTCCGCGGCTGGCACATCGCCCACGGCCTGCCCCGCGCCGACGAATGGCTTGTCAGCCGCGGCAGCGTCTACGCGTACCTATTTCAGGGGCCTGCTGATGCCCGCTCCTCCCTGCAGCAGCGCCTGCTGCAGTTGCAGCAGCAGGGGATCGGCGCCCGCCGCAACGAAGGCTACGGCCAGGTCCGGATTTGTGACGAATTCCACCGCCGCTTGGCCTATCAGGAGAACAGATGATGAACCGCACATTGCCGCCGGAGGTCGTCCAGAAGGTCAACGAATACCTGGATTCAGAAAGGTTCATCCAGGCCGCGCGCGAGCTGGGCAGGCAGTTGTTCGACACACTGCTCGGCGGCGGCGAAGACAACCGCGGCATGGCCCAGTTGCGCAACCTCCAGCAGGTGGCGATGACGGCCCGCCGCCTCGCCGACATCGAGGACTTCGTCAAAAACCAGATGGGCCGGGACATCAAGGTGGCCGAAAACTGGCGGCAGGTCGGCCCGGAAGTGCTCAGGCAGTTGGGGGAGCTGCGGAAAAGGGCGGATGCCATCGCCACGGACGAGGCCGTCCGCCTGCAGGTCCGCCTGCTGCTGGCCCACGGCTGGGTCCGCACTGTTGTCGGCAGTTGTCTTTACGAGAAAGCCCGCAAGCAGACCGGCGTCGCCGCCGGCCGAGGCTGACACGCCGCCACGGGAGGGACCACACGCCATGACCCAAACCCTCAACGCCGGCCAGCAATCCGAGGTGGACCCGTACCTGCTCGACCAGCTCGTGGACACCGAGTTGGGCCAGAAGGCTATCGCGGCGGTCGAAGAGTACGTCCGCCGCTTCGGCGACGAGGTCGGGCGTTGGCCCAAGCGGAGCCAGATCAAGGGGCTGGTGCAAATCGCCGCCAACGAGCCGAAAAGTGTGGCCGATTTCGCCAATAAGCAGCAGGAGCGAGCCAAGAAACGATTAGATGAACGCAAACAGTCCCCGGAGAGCGATCCGGCAGTCCAGTTTTGGCAGCAGATTAAGGACATCTGTCAGGGCAAGCCGCCCCGGCAGCCGTGGTCGCTGGCCCAGCTGCAGGAGCAGCAGCTACCGGCGGAGCTGCAGGAGGAAAAGTTGCCGCCGGGAGCGATGTCGCCGGAGCAGGATGCGGCCCGCAAGGAGAAGCGCCGCCGCCGCGAGGCGTGGATCGACCAGTGGTGCCGACTGTACTATCCGGCGTTTTTCCAGCGGTTCGCACACCATTACCTGTATCGGATGGCCGAGTTGCGAGCGTCGGACAAGTTGCGAGCGTCGGACAAGCAGGGGGACGACGATGATTGAACGACTGGAACGAAAATTGCAGATCACCGGCAAAATTGTATTTGAGACCGGTTGGCGGATCGGCAGTGGCCGGGCGGGGCTGACCTGCGACCTGGGGGTGCTGCTGGACGCCGAGGGGCTGCCGCTGCTGCCCGGCTCGTCGATCAAGGGGAAGCTGCGGAGTACCTGCGAGGCGTTGGCCCCGGCGTTGAACCTCAAGGCGTGCCTGCTGAATTCCGCCTTCAGCAACGTGGATTGTGCCAGCGACGTCAAGTGGTACACGAAAAACCGCGACGACTATGAAACCCAGTTACGGAACGGACCGTTTAGTCAGTTGCGGTGGATCGAGGCACACACATGTGATGTGTGCAAACTGTTCGGTTCGCCGGTGCGGGCCGCACGGCTACGATGCAGCGATGGCCGGCTGGTCAACCCCATGCCCTACCTGGTGTCCGTCCGTGACGGCGTGGTGCTCGACCGCGATAGCCACACGGCGGCCGAAGGTTTGAAATACGACTACGAAACCGTCGCCGCTGGCACGGCGTTCGAGGTGAGCTTTGACCTAGACAACCCCACGCCGCAGGACGAGGCCCTGCTCGGTGCGGCCCTGTTCGAATGGGCCGCCGGCAGCACCTTGGGCGGCTTCACCAGCCGCGGCCTGGGTCGCTTCCGCCTCGAGATCAACGCCCTACGCGGCGTCGACCTGACCGACCCCCAACAACGCCGACGCTACCTGCTGGAAGTCCAGCCTCACAACAAGCTCTCCGATCTCGGCGACTGGAAAACCTACTTCCAGACCAAAATCGACAAACAACTGCAAGCCGCGGCGACCGCGGCGGGAGGTGCCTGATGCTCCGGACCTGGCTGTGCCAACTGGACGTGGTCCTTCACCTGCAGCCGCAAGACCCCGTGCTGATCAAAAGCGGCTACGCCACCCTCGACGGCCCCGACCTGGTACCGGTCAGCACGCTCCGCAACGGCCAAACCACCTACTACTTCCCCGGCACCTCGCTCAAAGGAGTTCTACGAAGCCACTTTGAGCGGATCGCCCGCACCCTCCTGCCGGGGAGCGTGTGCATCCCCTACTACGACCCCAAACGCCAACGGGACCTGAAGATTCCCGACCCCGCCGTACACGACAGCTTCGGCTGCGGCTTCCGCGAGCCGGCCAACGGCCGCCCGGACAACTCGGCGACTGCCTACTACGAGTCCTGCGCGGCCTGCCGCCTGTTTGGCTCCCTCCGCTTCGCCGGACGGTTCAGCATCAGCGATGCCTATCCCTTGCCCGGCCAAGCTCCCCACAAGACCACCCGCAACGGCGTGGGGATCGACCGCTTCACCGGCGGCACCGTGAGCGGCGTGCTCTTCGACATGATCGTCCTGGAAGGCGGCACATTCGAAACCCATCTGCGGCTCGTCAACTATGAGTTGTGGCAACTGGCGGCGACTTGCCTGTTGCTGCAGGACCTGCAGGACGAGATCATCGCCATCGGCTCGGCTCGTAGCCGCGGCCTGGGGCGGGTCCGCGGCGAGGTCAAGTCCTTCCAGCTCCACTACGTGCGACCGCAACCGCAGCTCGCCGGCCTGTATGAGCTGGTCGGGCCCGACGTCCGTGACGCTTACCACCTTTTCCAATGGGACGGCGAACCGATCCCACTCCCCTCGGCGAAGGAAGTCCGCGGCCTGCGGCACATCTACGACCTGACTGACAACTGGCAGGAACGGTTGCGGCCGCTGCTCGGCAGCGTCGAAAAGTTTCTGAAATGGCATCCCAAGCCGTTGGGGCGAGCGGGCTGAGACGTCACGGGCAACACGTCAGCGGAGGACCTCATGGCGGAGCTGTTTGCGGCGGACATCCCCCCGGCGGAACTGGCGACGGTGGTGCAGAAGCTGGTCGTGTCGCCGGAGACGCCGTGCTGGATCTGGGCCGAGGCGGCGGACGGCTGGGTGCTGGACACCTGGCCGGGACTGTCCGGGGAGGTCTGCTGGTACCAGGCGGGCCAATTGCCCGCGCGGCGACCCGTGGCCGAGCTGCTGCCGCGGCTCCAGAGCGGCCGGATCTTCACCCCAGAAGGGGAGTTGCGTTGGCGACAGTTGCCCGTGTTGGGGGAACGCTGCTGCCGCGTCGTGTTTCTCGGCCGGGCGGCAATGCTCGGCGACGACCCGGCACCGCTGGCCCGGCGGAACGAGCTGGCCGGCCTGTCGCCGCAACGGGGGGACTACCCGCTGTGGGGCCAGATGACCAGCCGCACGCCGGACGAGTGGATCGACCTGCGTATCCCGCACCGGCTGCGGTATCCGGTGCCAGCCATATCGCCGCATCCGGGCCGAGTCATCGTCTACGCCACGCTGGAGACCTGGCAGGACGAGCAGGGGACGCCGCATTTTTACCGTCTGTGCGAACTCCGCGCACAAAAGGAGGTTTGATCATGCCGCAGGGTGAAACTTTCTGGAACCCCTACCGCTGGGTGCCGGCCGATCCCAACCCGCCCAAGCGGGAAGCGCCGGCCTACCGTCACCGCTTCAGTGGCCTGCACGGCCGCCTGCACTGCACCCTGACGGCCCTTACCCCCTTCATTATCGGCAGCACCAACGATCCGGGGCGTTTCATCCGTAGCCAGCTGACCGAACAACCCTTCATCCCGGCAACCTCCCTTAAGGGCCTAATCCGTTCCCTGGTCGAGCTGGTCGGCAATGCGGCCATCCCTTTTCCCAATGGCCGGGCGGACCCGAACCATAACCTGGAGAAGGCCGCCGACGGCGACGGCCCCACCTGGCGGCTGGACGTCGCCGCCCGCACCTTCGGTTACCTCAATCGGGGCAAGGTCTTCGCCGGGCTTGTCCGCTTCTCGGACGCCCATCCGATCGGTACGATCGAGGAGATGCCTGCCATGAAGGTCGTGGTCGGCCAGCCACGGCCGGATAGTCACAAGCCGTTTTATACCACAAAGGAACCTTACAACAAGATTGATGAGAGCCTGCGGAAATTTTACCACCATCACGTGAACAGTGAGAAACTAGTCCCGCCGCCAGCGGGGATCAAGCAAGTGCGGGAGGTGCGGCCGCTGAAGCCCGGTGCGGCGTTCGCCTTCCGCGTGGACTTTGAAAACCTGCGGGAGGAGGAGTTGAATCTGCTGCTGTACTGCCTTATTTTGGAGGAGAACGTGACGGTGACGTTAAGTCCGCAGGCGTTGGGGCCGGAGTTCCCGCAACCGGTGACGATCACGGGGCACCTGCGGCACAAACTGGGGGGTTGCAAGCCGCACGGTGCTGGCAGCGTGCACATCCAGGTGGTCAAAATGGAGTTGTATCCGAACGTCGCCGAGCGGTACCGCGGCCGCCAGCTCGTGCCGCAGGTCTGGGAAGGGGACGCGTTGACGCAGGAGCTGCACCGCCGCACCGCCCCGATCGCGCAGCGACAGGACGCGACGATGCAGGCCCTGCGGGCGATGTTGATCTATAGCGAGAAGGATCCACGCACAAACATTCGTTATCCCAGCTATGAGTGGTTTAACGATCCGCAGAACGGCTCGAAGCCACTCAAACCGACGCTGTGAGGGGATTGCATGACCGCACCGGCAGAGTGCCGCTGGTACCGCTGCGACCGCCCGGAGCCGGCCGTATTTCAGATCCGCTTTGAGCAGTGTCCGGCCGAAGCGGGGGGATTCTGGCCGGTGCGGATATTGTTTGAGCAGCCACTGGAGCTGCCGGCGCTGCAGGGCGTGGCGGTGCGGCTAGAGGGCAAGGGGCCGGCTTGGATGTACGCCCACGCCGCGGCGATGGCCGCCGCTGCCGGCGGTGCGAGCCTGCAGGCGCGCTCCCTCACGCCGGGCAACTCCGATGATACCAGCGGCTGTCGCCGCGAGATCAAGCCCGCCCCCTCCGAGGCGGCGTGGCTGATTGAGGTGCATCTGCCGCCGCAGTCGCTGTCAGAGGCGGCGATCGAACGCTGGATCGAGCCGCTGATCGAACAGTTGCGGCAACGTTCGCCGCGGCAGGTCTGCCTTAGCGGCAAGGCGCCGATGACGGTTTATGCCCCCCTGGCGTGGGAGGCCGTGCAGGCCGGTTGCCCGATGATTTACTGCCTGACCCCAACAGCCGGTTGTGTGCGGGTGTTCGCCCGCTCGGACGGCGGTGATGCCGCTGAGCTGGGGGAGTGTCTGCCGCCGCAGTGGCTGGAGTCGCTCGTCACGCGCCCGCGGCGGTCGGTGTTTGTCGGCATCGTCGGCGACCCCAATTCGGGCAAGTCCGTGTTCGCCCATACGTTCTATCAGGCATTGACTGAAAAATACCGTTCGACGGACATGCGCTTATGGTTATACGACACGGACGGTCAGGCCCCGACCCCGCCGTGGTACATGGCCCTGGTGCAGGCAGGTATGGTGGATCGGGCCAAGGAGTACCGCGACGCCCTCAAACAGGGGCGGAATTGGACCGAACCGATGCAGCGGCACATCGCCGCAACCCTGCGGCGGCTGCGGCAGTTTTTCGAGGTCGTCGTGGTGGACCTGCCCGGCGGGGACTTCCAACGGATGCCGCCGCAACGCATCCCGCCGGGACGGGAAACGTTCTTCGAGCAGACGGACGTGCTGATTCTGCTGGCCCGCGCAAGCGCGGCGACCGAGCAGGCCTGGCGGCAGGAGCTTCGCCCCTTCGGACTGGAGCCGCGGCTACGGGTGGTGCTGGAAACCGTCGATCCGCGGCAGGTCCCGCAACCTTCGCTGGAGTTACGCCGGGAGCCGGACGGCCTGTGGCGTGGCCGCATCACCGGCCTCGACCGCAGCCAGTCGCCGGGGGCGTTGCTGGCCGCCTGCCGCGCGGGGATCGACGATCTGTGGCAGGACCTGGGCCGCGATCTGGTCCACTCTTCCTAACCGCTTACTCGACAAGCATTTAGGACAGAAACACCTGACGTCAGCGTAACGGGCGTGGGAGTGCCCATTGCGGCGTCCCCCTCCGGTCGGGCAACAGGGCCGACTGAGGCTGGCCGCAAGCGGCGGGCGATTTATAATAGTCCTTTCCACCCCGGCACGGGGAAACGGCTGATGCGTGGGACGGTCCCGAACGCAGGCCGGCCGGGGTGCCACAGGGCCGCCGTAGCAGCGGTCGCCGCAACGAAAGGGGAAGCCATGTCCCTGGGATTGCTCGGTACGAAAGTCGGTATGACGCAAGTATTTACGGCGGATGGCACCGTCGAGCCGGTAACGGTGCTGCAGGTCGGGCCCTGCCCGGTGCTGCAAATCAAATATCCGGCCCTGCAGGTGGACGGCACGACCATCCCCAAGGACGGCTACGCCGCCGTGCAGTTGGGATACAAGGACAAGCCGCGGCGTTCGGCCAAGCGGCCCGAACAGGGGCACGTCGCCGCCAACCTCAAGTCCAAACGCAAAGAGGCCCGGCTCAAGGCCGGCGTCCCCATTCCCCCCAAGGCGGACTGCGAGCCGCAACGCTACATCCGCGAGTTCCGGCTCGACCGCGCCGGGGCGTTCATCACCCAGCTGCACGAGGTCGGCCCCGCCTCCGCCAAGATCACCGTCGAACGCATCCGCGTCACCGGCGACGGCCCGACCAAAAAGTATGAGACCTACACCGAGGACATGACCCTGAAAGTCGGGCAGGTCCTGACCGTCGCCGACGTGTTCAAGGATGTCCCGGCGGTGGACGTGACCGGCATCAGCAAGGGGCGGGGCACCGCCGGCGTGATGAAGCGACACGGCTTTGCCGGCCTGCCCGCCTCGCACGGCGCCAAAAAGGTCCACCGCCAGGCCGGCTCGACCGCCTCGCACGGCAGCAACCGCGGCACCGGCCGGCCCAAAAAGGGGCAACGCCGCGCCGGACGCTATGGCCACGAACGCGTCACCATCCGCAACCTCGCCGTCGTCAAAATGGAGCCGGAAAACCACCTCCTGCTCGTCCGTGGCGGCGTCCCCGGACCCAACGGTGGGCTCGTCCTCATCCGCCCGACCAATAAAGTCGGCCCAGGCTCTCCCAAAGCCAAGGCCCGCAAGGTAGAAGCCCCCGCCAAGACCAAATAACCACCCCCGGACCGTGCCAACTGTCTGACCGGAGTAGGCGGACGCCGCCGCAAGCCGCCGTCGGCCTGCACCCCCGCATTTCTCATGATTTCGCCCGCCGCGGCGTGTACCATGTCCCTAGGAACCGCCCTCCATGCGGCGGCCGGACATTATGTTACGGCTGTCATACGCATTTAAACGTCAGACGAGGATCGTAACGATGGGCATGCGCACATTCGCTGGCTTGCTGCTATTGAGCGGAGTGTTGCTCAGCAGCCTCGGCCAAGCCGCTCCCGGGGACGAGCGGTCGACCCAGACCTCGCCACCCGTTCGCAAGCTTGCCGGGCACCGCGGCGGCATCACCGCCCTGGCCTTCCATCCCGCCGGACAGTGGCTGGCTGTTGGCGGCGGCAACGGCGACATCCGCATCTGGAGCCTTCCCGCCGGCGAGCTGCTCGCCCGCCTCAGCGATCCCCGCGAAGGAGGCGCCCGCATCAGCCAGCTCGGCGTCTCCGCCGACGGCCGCTACCTCAGCATGACCAGCCGCACCAGCGTCGTCGTCTGGGACGTCGCCGACCTCAAAAAAATCTCTATCCGCTACGAAGACACCTACGACCCCAACCCCGCACTGGTCGGAACCATCAGCGGCGACGGCAAATTGTGCTTTTTTGCCCGCTACCAGAACAAGGAGGGACGCCTGCAGGCCTACTCGCTGGTCAACCGCTCCCTCTTCGACATCCCCTTGCCGCCGAACACGCATGTCGTGAGCATGGCGGCGATCCCGGACGCCGAAAGCACCCTGGCCGCCGCTTACTGCGCCGCCGGACCGAAGGGGGAAAAGGGGGCCATCGTCCTGGCCGGCCTCGGCGACGTGCGGGTCATCGACAAGGACGTGCCGCCGCCGGGGGAGGACGACCCGCTCGGCATCCAGTTCTCATCGGACGGGCGGTGGCTGGTAGCCCACAACGCCAGCCAGGTCACGCTCTGGCGGGTACCGGGGAGCCAGGTCATCCGCGGCGAGGCGATCATCCTGCCGGTATCGGCGACCGCCGCGGCCGTCGGGCGGGGAGACCAGCTCGCCGTCGCCGTGCAGGAGCCGGACGACCCGACCGCCACCATCCATCTCTACAAACTGGCCGGGGCGTCGCCGCAGTTGCTCGAGCGGTACACGACTGCCATCGAGTACGTGTCCGCCCTGGCCTATAGCCCCGACGGCTCCCTTCTGGCCATCGCCGACGACACCGAAGGCACCGTCGAACTCCGCCCCGTTTCCAAGGGGAAGAAATGAACCGGGCCGCCCGCCGCCGCTCCGCTAGGTCGTGCACCATGTCTCAGTATGTATATAACGCACTCACTAGCTCATATCACTGGCCCCCATCGTTCACTGATATCCCCTGTTGAGGACTCGTACTGATTTTTGCGATTGATCTCCCAAATGGTTCCCCGCTGCTATAAATAGTATATACATTTCCAGTATCCTTGTCAATAGCACTCCCGGCATTGACGCCGCATATGCCGCGGGCACCTCGAAAACACCCCCGTCACGCTCCCCACTTCCGACTCCCCACTCCTTATTCACCATTCACCATTCGCCATTCGCTATTCGCCATTCACCATTCACCATTCACCATTTGCTATTCGCTATTCGCCATTTGCTATTCACCATTCGCCATTTACTAGCTATTCACCATTCGCCATTCGCTATTTGCCATTCGCCATTCGCCACTGTGCAAACTACCGACCTTTCAGTAAGCGTGTCGCGAGGTAAGATGATATACAGTTATCAACCAGCATTGCGGGGGGGTTAGGACGGTGTGATGAGCTGGCCCAGTTTGGAACAGGTCAAGGCGATGGCTCCCGATGCGGCGTCGCTGAAGGTGGCCCAGGAGCTGGCCCAGTCGCGGCGTTGGGTCAGTCTGGGGTCGAACGATGCGGCGTGCTGGGGGGAGTGCCGCGGCAGCGGCGCCGAGCCGTACAAGGTGCGGCTGGAGCGGGCCAGCTACCGTACGGCGTGCACTTGCCCGAGCCGCAAGTTACCCTGCAAGCACGCCCTGGCCCTGCTGCTGCTGGCGGCGAACGACCCGCAGCAGTTGCCCCCCGCCTCGCCGCCGGAGTGGGTGGCCGAGTGGTTACAAAAGCTGGCAGCCCGTACCACTCGCCCAACGGAGCCAAAAACCGACCCGGCGGCCCGGCAGAAGGAAGCGGAACGCCGCGCCGCCCGCCGCGAACAACTTGCCTCGGAAGGAATCGCCTCTTTGCAGACCTGGCTGGCCGACCTGATGCGTCAGGGGCTGGCCTTCGCCCAGTCGGCGCCAGCATCGTTCTGGGAAGAGCAGGCCAAACGCCTGGTGGACGCCCAACTGCCCGGCGCGGCCCGTCAGGTCCTCGAGATGGCCGAAATCGCCAACAGCGGCCTGCACGCGGTCGAACGGCTGTTGCTCAAGGCCGCCCGCCTCCACCTGCTGGTCAGGACCTACAGCAAACTGGACGCGCTGCCGGAACCGGTGCGGGCCGACGTGCGGAGTTTGCTGGGCTGGACCATGCGTCAAGAAGAGGTGCTCGCCGCCGGAGAGGGCGTCCGCGACGACTGGCTGGTCCTGGCCCGAACGCTCGAACAAGACCAGCGGACCGACGTGTACACGCTCACGCACTGGCTCTGGGGCCAGAACACCCAACGCCCCGCGCAGATCATCCAGCATGCGTACCGCAACCCCGTCTTTGACACCAACTTGCTCCCCGGCCAGGCCGTGCGCGGCGAGCTGGCCTTCTACCCTGGCGCTTACCCCCTGCGGGCGGCGTTCCGCAGCCGCGAGGTGCTCCCTGCGGCATTCGTGCCCAGCGGGTGGGCCGATGCCACGGTCTTGCTGGAAGCCTACGCCGCGGCGTTGGGCCGCAACCCGTGGCTGGAGGAATTCCCGGCCCTGCTCGAGGAGCTCACGCCGCAGCCGATTCGTCCCGGCGATGCCGCCGCACCGCCGGAACGCTGGCTGCTGCGGGACCGGCACGGCCAGGTCCTGCCCGTGCAACTCATTTTCGGCTCCTCCGTGATGTGGGAGCTGTTCGCCCTTTCCGGCGGGCAGCCGCTGAAGGTGTTCGGCCTGTGGGACGGGTGGGCCTTTTGGCCGATGGCGGCGTGGGAAGGGGGGCGTTTGGTGAAGTTGTGCAAGCGGGAGGACGAGCCATGAACAGCCTGGCCTCCCTGGCCCGCGCGGCGATGCTGGGAAGCGGCGACCCGCACATCCTGGACAAGGCCATCGCCGCGGGGATCGCCGAGCTGGGCGGGCGGATACTTGCCGCATGCCCCGACGCCGTCCCGCCGTGCCCGCCGGAGACGCGGCCTTACATCGCGCCAAAGGCCGTCGAGCTGCTGATGTCCGTGGTCCAGGAGCGAGACGAGTCGCTGCTGGAGGAGTTCCTCCAGCGGATTGCCCAGGCGGGCCGGGTGGTGCCGCCGGAGATCGTGCTGGAATTGTTGAATCTAGGCCAGGCCCAACTCCTGCCAGAATTGCGGCCGCACATCCGGACAGTCATCGGCGTGCGGGGCCGTTGGCTGGCGGTCCACCACCCGGCGTGGTCGTACGCCCGGTCGGTCGATCCGCAGACGGCGTGGGAGACGGGCAAGGGGAAGGAACGGATCCAGGCGTTGCGGCAGATGCGGGCCGCCGACCCGGCCCAAGCCCGGGCGTGGGTCCAGGCCGCCTGGCAGCAGGAGGCCGCCGACGAACGGGCTGAGTTCCTCAAAACATTTGCTATTGGTTTGAGCATGGAGGACGAACTGTTTTTGGAAAACTGCCTGGACGACCGTAGCTCTCACGTCCGCGAAGCGGCCCGTGAGCTGCTGGTCCGCCTGGAGGCGTCCCGCTTTGTCCAGCGGATGTGGGAGCGGGTCCGGCCGCTGGTGCGGCTGCGGTCCACGGTGTCCCGGTCAGCCAAAAAGCCGAAACGGGCGCTGGAAGTGACGCTGCCCGAGGAGCCGCGGGACGAGCATGCCGAGCGGGACGGCCTGAGCGGCATCCGCCACTGCTATAGCAATGAGCGGTCACGTCTGGTCTCTCCGCTTTCCCAGATGATCGGATGGGTGCCGCCGCAGTTGTGGAACCGCGAGTTCGGGCTGTCGCCGCGGGAGATCCTCTCGTTGGCCTGGCAGAACGAACACAAGCAGGAGTTGGTGTACGGCTGGACCCTCGCCACTCTGGCGACTCAGGACGCCGAGTGGGCGGAAGCCCTCGTCGAGGATTACCTTCAGCACCATCAAACCTCGCTGTGGCGAGGGCCCACATCTGTAGTGGCGCGTTCAACAATCTTTCCCGTGAGCCTCATCGTGTTGCTCAAGCCGCAACAGATGGAAAGGGTGATCCAGGCGGAGATCGAGCCGCACACGGGGAAGCTCCGAAAACGCTCGCCGCTGCCGGATATACTGGCCCAGTACCGGCGGCCGTGGTCGCCGATGATGGCCGAAACGGTGGTGCGTTGCATCCAGTCACGCAGGGATGACGACGAGCTTCGCCAACATCTGCTGCCTGACATGGCCCCGTATATGCCCGTCGAGATGGCGGACGCATTGGCCAGCGGCTGGTCGCCCGAGGACCAGGACCGGCGAGAAGTGAAGGAGTTTTTATCGATCCTGCATCTGCGTCAACAAATGTGGCGGAGTCTGGAGGAACCCTCATGAAGCCGATCCTTCGCCAGCATGCCGAGCAGCAGTTTGCCGAGGAGCTGGCCGAGCTGGCCAAGGCGGACCAGCGGCCGCGACCGCCGAACTGGCGGCTGTCGCCGTGGGCGGTGACCACCTATATCATGGGTGGCACGCTCGACAACGGCTTTACCGTCACCCCTAAATACATCGGCAACCGCCGCCTGATCGAAATCGCCGTGGCCACCCTGGCCACCGATCGCGCCCTGCTGCTGCTCGGCGTGCCCGGCACGGCCAAAAGCTGGGTGTCCGAACACCTCGCGGCGGCCATCTGCGGCGACTCCACCCTCCTGATCCAGGGGACCGCCGGTACCTCCGAAGAGACCATCCGCTATAGCTGGAACTACGCCCTGCTGCTGGCCGAGGGACCGACCGAGCGGGCCCTGGTCCCCAGCCCGGTGATGCAGGCCATGCAGGCCGGCAAGATCGCCCGCATCGAAGAGCTGACCCGCATCGCCCCGGAAGTCCAGGACACCCTGATCACCATCCTCTCGGAAAAGACCCTGCCGATCCCCGAGCTGGGGACGGAAGTGCAGGCGGTCAAGGGCTTCAACCTGATCGCCACGGCCAACGACCGCGACCGCGGCGTCAACGAGCTGTCCGCAGCCCTGCGGCGACGCTTCAACACCGTCGTATTGCCCCTGCCGGCGACGCTCGACGAGGAGGTCGCAATCGTCCGCGACCGGGTCGAGGCCATTGGCCGTGCCCTGGAGCTGCCGGACGAGCCGCCGCCGCTGCAGGAGATCCGCCGCATCGTCACCGTCTTCCGCGAGCTGCGGAGCGGCTTGACCCTGGATGGCAAAACCCGGCTCAAGACCCCCACCGGCACCCTCTCCACCGCCGAGGCCATCTCCGTGGTCACCAACGGCATGGCCCTGGCGGCGCATTTCGGCGACGGACGGCTCACCGCCCGCGACGTCGCCTCCGGACTGCTCGGCGCGGTCATCCAGGACCCCGTCCAGGACAAAGTCGCCTGGAAAGAATACCTCGAATCCGTCGTCAAGGAACGCAAGGACTGGAAAGACCTCTACCGGGCCTGCAAGGAATACGAGGAATAGTCGGGAATACGCGGAATAGATGGGGAATAGGCGGAAACCGCAAGGAACAAGCGGAATCGCGGCCAATACGCGCAATAGCGGGGAATACGTGGAGCCATGGCCAAGCGGCGTCGCGACAAGACGGTCCATGTTTTCGGCATCCGCCACCACGGCCCCGGCTCGGCCAAATGCCTGCGGGCGGCCCTCGAACGCCTGCGGCCCGACTACCTGCTGGTGGAAGGACCGCCGGAGGCCAACGACCTCCTCCCCCTGGCCGCCGACCCGCAGATGGAGCCGCCGGTCGCCCTGCTCCTCTACCTCAAGGACCGGCCGGCCACGGCGGCGTACTACCCCTTCGTCGCGTTCTCGCCGGAATGGCAGGCCATCCGCTATGCCCTCAAACGCCGCATCCCCGTCCGGTTCATGGACCTCGAATGGAAAGCCCAGCTCGCCCTCGAGGACGAGCAATCGCCCCCGTCCGAATCACCCCCCGGTCCGGCGACAAGCGCCGACCCCTCCCAAGAGCCGGCGGAAGCGACCGAGCCAGCGGAAGTGGCCGAGCCATCCGCCCCATCCGAGCCATCCGCCTCCTCCGAGACATCGGCAACGCCATCCGCAGCGTCCGAATGGCCGCTCGACGCGGCGGACGGGGTCCCCGGTCCGGCGGACGCCCGGTCGTTCGACCCGTTCGCCGTGCTGGCGGCGGCGGCCGGCCTGCCGGACGCCGAACGCTGGTGGGAGTGCGTCATCGAGGAACGTCGCCGGCCGGACGACGTCTTTGAGGGAATCCTCGAGCTGATGGCTGCCCTGCGGGCCGAGGCAGAACGGCTGCAGCGGCTCGACCCCCACGACTTGGTCCGCGAAGCGGCGATGCGGACGATCATCCGCGCGGCAATGAGCGAGGGGCACGCCACGATCGCCGTGGTCTGCGGAGCGTGGCATGCCCCGGCCCTGGTCCAGCTCAACCCAGAAGCGCAGGACAAGCAATTGCTGGCCGAGGCGGCCCGCCGCACCCGCTCCCGGCTCGGCGCGGCGGCAGTGGCGGCCACCTGGATCCCCTGGACCAACGACCGCCTCGCCCGCCGCTCCGGTTACGGCGCCGGCGTGGACGCCCCCGGCTGGTACGAACACCTCTGGGAGACGGACCGGCATGTTGTTGAGAGCTGGATGGTTAAGGTCGCCCGCCTGATGCGGGACGAGGGACTGGACCTGTCCCCCGCCCACGCCATCGAGGCGGCCCGCCTGGCGGAAACCCTCGCCGCCCTGCGCGGCCGCACCCTCCCCGGCCTGCCCGAAATGGAAGAGGCCGTCCAGACCGTCTTCTGTCACGGCGACGACGCCCCACTGCGGCTCATCCGCGAACGCCTCCTCGTCGGCCACCGCCTCGGACGCGTACCGCCGCATACCCCCACCGTCCCCCTGCAACAGGATATCGCCGCCGCCCAGAAACGCACCCGCCTCCTCCCCTCGCCCGAACCGCAGACCCTCGACCTCGACCTGCGCAAACCCCTCCTGCTCGAACGCTCCCGCTTGCTGCACCGCATGCGGCTGCTCGGCATCCCCTGGGGGGAAGTCCAACAGGCCGGACGATCCCGCGGAACGTTCCATGAAATCTGGCGGATCCAGTGGCAACCGGAATTCGCCGTGCGGATCATCGAAGCGAGCGTGTGGGGACACACCCTGCCCGAGGCCGCCGCAGCCAAGACCCTGCATGCGGCCACTACCGCCCAGGAGCTGCCCGAGCTGACCGAGCTACTCGATGCGGCCCTGCTGGCCGATCTGCCGCAGACGGTCCCGCTGCTGACCCGCCGCATCCAGCAAGTCATGGCCACTGGTGCGGACGTCCCCCACCTGATGCAGGCCCTGCCGCCGCTGGTCAACATCCGCCGCTACGGCGCTGTCCGCAAATTCGACGCCCCCCTGATCCAGCACATCATCGACGAGCTGCTCGCCCGCATCTGCGTCGGCCTGCCCAATGCCTGCGCCGCCCTCAACGACGACGCCGCGGCGGAAATGGCCGGACACATCGAGCAGACGCACCGCCAGGTCTTCCTGCTCGACGAATCCGCTTCGCTGCCGGCAGAACACGCCGCGGCGACGGACCAGCCCTCCCCCATGCGGGACTGGCTACGGGTCCTGACCCACCTGGCCGAGATGGAAACCGGGCATGGGCGGATTTGCGGCCTGGCCGCCCGCCTGCTGTACGACCAGCGCCGAGACGAGGAAACCGCCCGCCGCATGAGCCGGGCCCTTTCGCCAGGCACGCCCGCTCCCCACACCGCCGCCTGGCTGGAAGGGTTCCTCAGCCGGGGCGGCCAGGTCCTGCTGCACGACGACGGACTCTGGCAAATCATCGACGGCTGGGTCGGCACGGTCGCCGCGGAGCAATTCGTCGCCCAACTGCCACTGCTGCGGCGAACCTTCAGCCGCTTCTCGGCCGCTGAACGCCGGCAGATCGGCGAGAAGGCCCGTCACGGCGGCCAGGTCCTAGCCGTCGCCGACCACACCCTCGACGCCCCCCGCGCCGACCGGGCCTTGACATTGGTCCGGTTAATCTTGGGTCCCGACGGCACGCCAGACGGCAAGTCAGCCGGCAAGTCAGCCGGCACACCCGATTCGGCGACGCACCCGGCCGCCGCCGTCGCCGCACCAGCGACGCCGCCGGCCCCGCACCCGGCGGGCAACGCTCAACCGAAAACCCCGGCCCCCCGACGCCGCCGCGCCCCCGGCGATCCCCCGTAACCTGGCCGCGATCATCCCCTGCATGAGATTTTCGCTGGAGAACGAATCCGATGACCACTCCCACCGACCCCACGCCGGAACGGCTCCGCCGCTGGCGGCTCATCCTGGGCGGCGACGCCGACGGCACCAGCATCCCCCTCACCGCCCCGCAGGACCAAGGCATCGACCGGGTCCTGGACGCTCTCTACGGCGGCGGTGAAGACAGGCAGGGCGGTCTCGGAGGCGACGACAGGAAGGGCGGCCTCGGCGCCTCCGCCCCGCACGTCGCCCGCTGGCTGGGCGACATCCGCACCTACTTTCCCAAACCGGTGGTGCAAATCCTGCAAAGGGACGCCGTCGAACGCCTCAATCTCAAACGTTTGCTGCTGGAGCCCGAGCTGCTCGAGACGGTCGAGCCGGACGTCCACCTGGTCGCCACCATCCTTTCACTGAGCCGGGTCATCCCGGACAAGACGCGGGCCACGGCCCGGCAGGTGGTCCGCCGCCTGGTCGAAGAGCTGGAAAAACGCCTCAAAAACAGCCTGCGGCAAGCCATCCTCGGCAGCCTCAACCGTGCGGTGCGGCGTCGCCGGCCCCGCCCGGCCGACATCGACTGGCAACGCACCATCCGCGCTAACCTCAAACACTACCAGCCCGAATACAAGACCGTCATCCCGGAAACACTCATCGGCTTTACCCGCAGACGGTCAACCAACCGTTTGCGCGACATTATCGTGTGCGTCGACCAGAGCGGCTCCATGGCCAGCTCCGTCGTCTATGCCTCCATCTGTGCGGCGGTGATGGCCGGTCTGCGGGCCGTCAAAACCTACCTGGTCATGTTCGACACCGCCGTGGTCGACCTGACCCCATCCCTGCACGACCCGGTCGACGTCCTCTTCGGCACTCAACTGGGCGGCGGCACGGACATCGCCCGGGCCATCGCCTATTGCCAAGACCTCATCCGCACCCCCGGCGACACCATCCTGGTGCTGATCAGCGACCTCTATGAAGGCGGCGACGAAAAGAAGCTCCTCCAGTATGTGGCGACGCTGGTCAATAATGGCGTGCAGATCATCACCCTTCTGGCCCTCAGCGATGACGGCGCCCCCGCGTACGACCACAATCTGGCTAGGGATTTCGCCGCGTTGGGCATTCCGTGCTTCGCCTGCACGCCGAACCAATTCCCCGCCCTGATGGCGGCGGCGATCAAGCGGGAAAACATCCAGCAGTGGGCGGCATCGCAGGGTATTGTCACCGTCCGGGGACATTAGGCTGCGGGATGCTTCCTCCCCGCTGGTAGACAGTCCGCCGGACCGCCGGGCAAGATGTTCCGGCTACCACTTGACAATCGCCAGACCGTCAGAGTCTGCCGCTTCCGCCGCGGCGACAAGATGCCCCCCCGCCGAACAGCTCCCCTTCCAAGCCCTCATTGACCTCTCTTTGTTCCAATAACCGGTCCCCGGAATCCAACCAAACGACGCCGCACCGACCGGTTTCCCAATCCACCATATGCCCACCATGTGCTAATGCCCACCATGTGCTCACACGGCCCGACAAGCTTGGCCACAAACGCCGCCGGCCCAACCCTTCGCCGGGGAGTAAGCCAGACTGCCCGGTTGGTTGTCAATTTTGACCCCCTCATTCTCGAGCTCCTGGATGATAACAGGCGTAGTCCCCGGCGTATTCCTCAGGTGCGACACACAGGCAGGTCCGGGTCTTGCCCGTAGTAAGGTCGCCTCCGACCGGATTACCGCACGGTCGCAGGGCGGCTGGTGCTGCCCGTCGTCCCCGAAGTAGGGTCGCCTCCGACCGAAAAGCTCCAGGTCCAGAACATGGAGCAACTGCAACTCCACCGACGGCCGCTCGAGTCGCTGCCCGTCCAACGGTGGCGACCGCCGCCATGTCATGTGCTGGGGAATTTCTTGCAAATGTTCTCTACGCAATCGACCGTGCCGTCTTCGACGCTCCTGACGCCACAGTACAATCAAAAAGTTATGAGAACGGTAGAGTTTTCGGACCGAAAAATCGGAAAAAGCGACGCTCCGTATGCGTTAACAACCACCGGCGTTAACAACCACCGGCGTCTACAACCGGCCTCCACCATCGTTGGCGCAAACAACCGGGGGGTGCAAACGACCGGTGACGCAAACCGCGACGTTACGGCGAAATGCGACACGATGCGGCAACGTGCAGACTTTATCGCAAAGTATTGACAGACCTGTCCTTACACCCAGTGATGCACTAGATATCGCTATCTGATAAAACGCACAGTGTGGCCAAGGTGGGACTCGAACCCACACGGGTTTCCCCGCTCGATTTTGAGTCGAGTGCGTCTGCCATTCCGCCACTTGGCCATGGCAATTGCGGCCACGGCGGCGCCGGAAACCGTCGGGGCCGCACGATCGACCGTTATTCCACCTTATACTGTCGGCCAAGTTTTGGCAAGGGCCGCCCAGTGCTGTTTGGCGGCTGTGTGTGCCGCGGTGGTGGCGTCCGCCCATTCGGTCGCTGACGGCGGCGGCCTGGGGGGCGGAGGCGGCCCCCCGGGAGCGAAGGGGGAGATGCCGTCGCCGTGGCGGGGAACGGGTCGACGGCCAATCCCGTCTGCCGGACAGCTGACCCCGCCGCTTCGTACGGGTGGCGGGGAACGGGTCGACGGCCAGGCGGAATCACAAGCCATCTGCACAGGAACGGACAAATGGCGTGCGGCATAGGAACGGGCAAACGATGTCGCCTGATGTTCGCGGGGGCACAGTTGGGGTGGTCAAGCGTTGGCCCATTCTCCTTGCTGCGCCGTCAATCTCAAGTGATGTTTAACCCCTCGCTCCCTGGACGAAATCCGTCCGGTGACCAAGCCTGGTGATTCGACCTGGTGGCTGCCCTGGTTCCGCTCAGCCGGCGACGGCCTTCGATCCTGGTCCAGCCTAACACTGAGTTGCCCGGGGGATCGGTCCGGCTGCAACCCCAGAGGCCACCCCCGCAGCGGTGGGGGACGACTTAGTTGCCCTGGGGATCGGTCCGGCTGCAACTGACCTTTACCCTTCATTCGCCGGGGGGTATGCAAGGTAGGTGGTCCGATGCGGCAGGTGGTCGACCTTGTCAAAAACGCCGCATCGCCCGCAGGGTGGTAGCCATCCAATTAGGTGAGGAGAAACAGGCATAAGGGGACCGGTTGGCCGGGGAAGCGAAAAAAAGATGGTGTGTAACGCTTTTTTCGGCGGCCGCGCTCCTACAATAGAATAGATACGGGTGGAACCTCCCCCACCCCCAGCGGGAGCAACCATGAGCCATACACCCCATCGTGCGACGAATCCGGCCGGCAAGCCCCGCCGCAAACCGGTGGTGCTCGACCTGCAGACCGCCCGACGCATGCTGCCGCTGGTCGCTAGCATCGTAAGCGACCTGGTGCAGCACCGGGCCACTATCCGGGAATTGACGCCGGAGCAGGAGCGGCTATTCCGGCAGCGCCGGCAGTTGCAGTGGGCCGAGCGGCAACGCCGCTACCAGATCAACGAGGAGATCGCCGCCTCGGAGCGGTCCTTCGCCGCGGCGTTGAACGAGTTGAACGGGCTGGGCGTGCAGTTGGTGGACGACGTCCTCGGCGAGGTCGATTTCCCCACCCGCATCACCGACCGGCCCGCCGCCTTCTCCTGGCGGCTCGGCGAAAGCGGCATCCACTACTGGCACTATCAGGGGGAACGCCTCCGCCGGCCGATTCCGGACGAGTGGCAGCATTCCACCGCCGGCTGAGCGGTCCGCCGCCGACCGAGCGGTCCTGCAACAGTTAACTCAACCTTTTGTCGTGAAAGGAATTGCGACAATCGAAACGGGCTGCATTCCCCACGGCGTTCCCCGGTACGCGTCGCCGCAGGACACATCGCTGCAGGAATTTTGCACTTTTTTATTTGCATTTGCGATTTTGTGATCTATGTATTCGGTAACCTTGGCATGTCCGCTACCTCGCGACGGTTCGGCGGACGCGGCTGCCTTCCGGCAGCGTAAGCAAGGGCTTGTCCCGTTCCGAGGGGGGAACGGATAAGCAACCAGGCTACCCAAGGGGTGGACGGGACCCGTAAGTAGGCTTGGTCACGGGGTAGGTTCTGCCTGCCCCGTGTTTTTTTTAGTAGGAGTGAAAATGGGAAGGGGGTGAGCGGCGGCGGGCCGACGGTCAGGACCCGGCAGGGGCCACGCGGTTGGCGGTCGATGGACCGTGAGCGGGCGGGGGCAGCGGATCGTCCGCCGCTGCGGTGTTGATCAGGTCCACCAGTTGTCGTAACCGGCCCACGGCCTGCCGCTGGAACCGGAATTTCAGCCGCGGCAGATGCATCAGTTCCGGCTCGTTGGCCTCGTCCGGCAAGCCTTCGGATAGGACCTCAAAATCGCCGCCGGCCAAAATGTCTGCAAATTCCCGCCGGATCCGCTCCAGCAGCTCCGCCGGCAGCGGCCGCTGCAGCCGCAACACCAGCTCCCCCCGCACGTATCGCAGACTATGGTAAACCTGGTAAAAGTTGACCACCAGCCGCACCGCCTCGGCGACCGAGTCCGTGATCCGGTATAACGACGTATCATGCGGCGAAATGTAGCCGCGGGCCACCAGCCCCTCCTGGATGAACCGTTGCCAGAGGGTCCAGTAATTCCCGCCGGGCTCGTCGACCATCACGATGGGAAACAGATGCGATTTGCCGGTCTGGATAAGCGTCAGGGCCTCGAAGCATTCATCGTGGGTGCCGAAACCGCCCGGAAACAGGACCACGGCATCCGATTCCTTAATGAACATCAACTTGCGGGTGAAGAAATAGCGGAGGGTGACCAGCTTGGGGTCCCCCTGGACCACCGGGTTGGCGACCTGCTCGAAGGGGAGCAGGATGTTGAGGCCGAAGCTGTTGTCCCGTCCGGCGCCGCGGTGGCCGGCTTCCATGATGCCGCTGCCGGCGCCGGTGATGACCATCCAGCCGGCGGCGGCCATCTGTCGCCCAAATTCTTCCGCCGCACGGTAGGCCGGGTGGTCCGGCGACGTGCGGGCCGAGCCGAAAATCGACACCTTCCGCCGGTTCCGGTACGGGGCAAAAATCTTGAAACAGTACCGCAGTTCCCGCACGGCGGTGGCCAATAGCCGCACATCGGCCCGGCTGGCCTGATCGTGCAGGAGCTTGTCCGCCGTCTCTTTGATCTGGAGGGCATAGTCCTGGACGTCGGGTGTGACCGGCGCAGGTGGACGCGTCGCCACGCCGTCCACCGCTTCGGCGTCCAGCGACGTATGAAAAGCCGTGCGGGGGAGAGTTTCCGATCCCATTGCTCGATCCTGTTGTCAGTCAATCGGTTACGACAAATACTGCCTGTACGGCCCGGACATGCGCCAGGACGGATCCTGCTCGTGCGATCCGGACAATCGGACCGGGGGGCGGGCGCTCCGCCGCCCTCGGGGCCGCCGCTTACCGGGCCGTCCCGCCGTATGACGGCTTACTACCATTACCATTGTAGGACACTCCGATCCATACCATGTGGGGGCCGCTGGCCGCGTGGCGAGGGGCTGGACCGCCGGGCGGGTTCGGCCCATCCGGGTGCCGCCCGGTTGGGATTGAGCCGTCCCGCCAGGCCACATATGGTCAAAAATGACGACGGATGGATCGGTCGGCGGCGGCATAACGGAAAGCGGAACCGGCGGAGCCATCCCGCTGGCGAAGGATCCTGGGACGAACCATCCAACCGAGCGGCGAGCATGAACATAGACGTGCCAGTCTCGCCGGTAGCGGCGGCGCTGCCGGCCGAACGCGTGGCCCACGAGCACAAGCCGATCGCCAACGTGCCGGGGCGGCTTGGCCCCCTATGGCTCAACCGCATCCTGGCCGTCGTGGCCCCGCCCTGGCGGCGACGGCTAGCCCGTGCGGCCCTGCTCATCCCCAAAATCCGCTACTGGGAAGAGCAGCTCCGTGACTGTACGGACGCCGAACTGCTGGCCAAGTCCCGTCAACTGCAGGGCAAGGCCCGTGGCAAATGGGACCTCGACCTGCTGCTGCCGGAAGCGTTCGGCCTAGTCAGTGTGGCCATCCAGCGAGTGCTGGGGATCCGGCCGTTCGACGTCCAGTTGGCCGCCGGGGCGGTCATGCACTTCGCTGGCCTGGTCGAGCTGGCCACCGGCGAAGGGAAAACACTCACCGCCGCCCTGCCGGCCTACCTCAACGCCCTGACCGGCAAGGGGGTGCACGTCGCCACCGTCAACGACTACCTGGCTAAGCGGGACGCCGAGTGGATGGGACCCGTGTACGAAAAACTCGGTTTGACCGTCGGCTACCTGCAGCAGAAGATGGACGACGAGCGGCGCTATCAGGCGTATCGCTGCGACATCACTTACGGCACAGCCTCCGAGTTCGGCTTCGATTTCCTCCGCGATCGGCTCAAGCTGCACGGCGGCCAGGCCCAGACCGCCCCTTTCTGGGCCGCCTGGCAGAGCAACGGCCCGCCGCGACGGATGGATCCCCGGGTGCAGCGCGGCCTGGTCTATGCGATCGTGGACGAGGCCGACAGCATCTTCATCGACGAAGCCCGCACGCCGCTGATCATCGCCCAGCCCACTCGTCTGGCCACGCCCGAAGAACAGGTCGTCTTCCTGTGGGCCGACCGCGTGGCCCGCGAGCTGCAGCCGGACAAGCACTTCCACTTCATCATCAAAAAGCACAAGATGGAGCTGACCGAGGAGGGCCGGCGGCAGGTCCGCTACTCCGATCCGCCGGTCGGCAAGCATGCCAAGGCGATGGACAAGATGTTCGAGGCGGTCGAGCGGGCCTTGCTGGCCCACTACCGCTACCGCCGCGACCAGCATTACATGATCAGCTCGGAGCGAAAAATCGTGATCATCGACGAGGGCACCGGCCGGCCCATGCCCGACCGCCACTGGCGGGACGGCCTCCACCAAGCGATCGAAGCCAAGGAGGGGGTCCCGATCAACGTCCCCAGCGAGCACGCCGCTCAGATCACCTACCAGAACTTCTACCGGCTCTACAGCAAGCTGGCGGGGATGAGCGGCACGCTGATGCCCAACTTCTGGGAGCTGCGGCGGGTCTACGGCCTGTGGGTCACCCGCGTGCCGACCAACCAGCCCTGCCGCCGCGTCCAGTGGCCGGACGTCGTTTACCCCACGGAAGATGCGAAATTCGCCGCGGTGGTCGAGCAGACCCGGCAGATGCTGGCGGCGGGCCGGCCCGTGCTGATCGGCACCCGCACGGTCGAAGCCTCCAAAAAGCTCTCCGCTCGCCTGACCGCCGCAGGGATCCCCCACCAGGTCCTCAACGCCGAACAGAACGAACGGGAAGCGGAGGTCATCGCCCTGGCCGGTCAGCCTGGCACGGTCACCGTTGCCACCAACATGGCCGGCCGCGGCACGGACATCAAACTCGGTCCCGGCGTGGCGGCCAAAGGCGGCCTCCACGTCATCGCCACTGAACGCCACGAGGCCGAACGGATCGACCGGCAACTGGTCGGACGGGCCGGACGGCAGGGGGACCCCGGCTCGGCCCAGTTCCACCTGTCGCTGGAAGACCAGATCCTCGAAGGGCTGGGGCCGGCCCGGCAACGCCGCCTGCAGGAGCTGGGCCGTAAGGGCGGTCCCCGCAATTGGAACGCCTACGCCCGCCTGTTCCGCATCGCCCAACGCCGCGTCGAAAAACGCCACTACCGCCAACGCCTCGATCTGAAAAACTACGACCGCAACCGCCAGGAATGGCTCAAGGACATCGGCGCCGACCAGTACGTCGATTAACCTTTCGATTACAGCAATTCGGCGATAAGGCAAATCAGCCATATAGCTGATTTTGCGATACGGCAAATTTGCGATATAAAAGATTTGCGATATGGTAGTGAATCGACGATGAGTCTACGATATTGTTGGTCGGTTATGTAGAAAATTTGCAGCCAATTATGAATTGAAATTCTGCATGTAAAGCGAATTGTGCTGGGCTGGGTCCGCCACGGCTGTAGTGGCATGGCGAACCGGGCGTCTGGAGCGGATCGCCGCGGGTGGGCCGGCCGTCGCTCCTACCGCTCCTCCCGCCGGGCGGCGATGACGGCGTAGCCGCGATTGTTGGTCACCGTGCAGTCCCCGAAGGTCTCGAAGATCAGGGGCACCACGGCCTGGGGGATTTTGGTCACCAAGTAGTAGCGTCCGCCGGGGGCGAGCAGTGGTCGGGCGCCGCGGATGAATAGCTGCGTGATCTCGTTGAGGGCGTAGTACGGCGGATTGGCCAGGATGACGTCGAAGCTCTCGGCGTCCAGTCCTTCGAGGCGGCGGGCGGCGACGAAGCGGGCGGCGGCCACGCCGTTGACGGCGGCGTTGTGCCGGGCCAGGGCCACCGCCCGCACGTTGCTGTCGATGAAGGTGACCTGTCCGTCGGGACCAACCGCCTGGGCAGCCAGACAGCCCACGGCGCCGTTGCCGCAACCGAGGTCGAGGACCCGGTCGCCGGGCCGCAGCTCGGCGATTTCCAGCATGGCCCGGGAGCCAGCGTCGAAGCGGCCGAAGCTGAAGGTGCCGGGCCAGCAGTCGATGTGCACGGCGGGCCGATCGCCGATGCGGGCATGGAAGCTCACCTGGTGGCGTCGCCGCGGCCGCTCGGCGTCGGGCCGGGTGCTGAACAGGGCCATCCCCTCCGCCGCCGACGGCGTCGCCCCGTACCGCCCGTACACTTTCTTCAGCCAGGGGGCGAACAGGCGGTCGCGGCTGTACTCCGACAGCACCAGGAAGGTTCCCCCGGGCTGCAGGATGTGGTAGGCCTGCTCGACCACGTCCAGCTTCAGCTCGCGGTCGGCATGGGCCGCCGCCGGGAAGATCGCCGTCTGGAACTTCTGCGGCAGGTCCCACAGGTCGGCCACCGCCTCCACCGTTGCGGGCACGCCCAGCTCCTGCAGACATTCCCGCAGGCGGTCCCCCTGGTGCAGGTCCATCTGCACACAGGTGACGTCAGGACAGCCGATCTGCTGCACCAGGCGGGCCACCGGCCAGGGCGGCCCCAGGATCACCGCCACCGGCGGACGCACCCGCCCGGCCACCGCACGGTATAGCTCCGGCAGATGCCGCAACTGCTGCGAATGCTTCATGGCGTACTATTGTATGTCCGGCAAGGGAGGCCAGCGGAGCGTGCCACCTCTGGGAACCGGCCGCCGCCGGCGATACAACGACGGCAACGGTTGCGATGGGACCCGCCGGGGCGGCCTACAATGGCAGTGTCGTGCCACCGCCGGACCCGGCGACGGCGCGGTTCCGGCTGAGGCTTGATCCCCAGCCGTGGCCCGGTTCCAGCGACGGCCTGGTCCCGGCGACGGCCTGGTTCCGGCTAAGACCTGGTTGCGGCCGTAATCAGGCGCGATGGCGTAACAGTTGAACCGAATTGAGATGTTTTGCCGACTATCTAATCTGCATTCGATAATCCCGCCGGAGGGGGGCTGGTGAGTGCCGACCGTTTTACCGAATATTTGAACCAGTTTGCCGCCGACCGGGCCGCGATGGTCGAACAGTTGCGGCGGGTCATCGTCGGGCAAAACGACGTCATCGAGCAGGTGCTGGCGGCGATCTTCACCCGCGGCCACTGCCTGCTGGTGGGCGTCCCCGGACTGGCCAAGACCCTCCTGGTCAGCTCGATTGCCCAAATCCTCAACGTCACCTTCAAGCGGATCCAGTTCACGCCGGACCTGATGCCTTCCGACATCACCGGCACGATGGTGTTGGAGGAGACGCCGGAGGGGAAGCGGGAGTTCCGCTTCGTCCGCGGCCCGATTTTTGCCAACATCGTGCTAGCCGACGAGATCAACCGCACGCCCCCCAAGACGCAGGCGGCCCTGCTGGAAGCGATGCAGGAGCGGCAAGTCACCGCCGGATCGGAGACCCTGAAGCTCCCTGACCCCTTTTTCGTCATCGCCACGCAAAACCCGATCGAGCAGGAGGGGACCTACCCGCTGCCGGAAGCCCAGCTCGACCGCTTCATGTTCAACGTGAAGGTGGACTATCCGTCGCTGGAGGAGGAGCGGCGGATCGTCGCCCTGAGCACCAAGGGGGAGCGGCCGGAGCTGGCCAAGGTGATGTCGGCGGAGCGGATCCTGGCTTGGCAGAAGTTGGTCAAGCGGATCGAGGTGCCGGATTTTGTGGTCGATTACATCGTGCGGCTGGTGCGGGCGACGCGTCCGAAGGATCCGTCGGCGCCGGAGCTGATCCGGCGGCTGGTGGACTGGGGGGCGGGTCCGCGGGCGGGGCTGTTTCTGGCCCAGGCCGGGCAGGCATTCGCCGCGATGGACGGGCGGCCCAGCGTGGCCATCGACGACATCCGCAAGGGGGCCATCCCCGTGCTGCGGCACCGGGTCAGCGCCAATTTCCAGGCCCAGGCCGAAGGCAAGACCAGCGACGACATTATCGCCGAGCTGGTCCGGATCATCAGCGAGCCGGAACCGAAAAAGTATCTGGACCGTGGGCGGCGCTGAGCCGACAACAAAACACCTATGGCCACGCTGGGGCGGTACAACCTCTGGGCGGCGCTGCGGGCCACCACCTTCCGCTCTCTCCGCCACCCCAACTACCGCCGCTACTTCTGCGGGCAGATCATCTCCTTTGCCGGCTCCTGGATGCAGTCCGCCGCCCTGATGTGGCTGATCTACGACCGCACCGGCGATCCCCGCTGGCCGTCCTACATCCTAGTGGCCCAGGTCGGGCCGACGGTGCTGCTCGGCCCCTGGGGCGGCGGCCTGGCCGACCGCTGGCCGAAACGCCGCCTGGTCATGGCCACCCAGACCGCCTTTTTAGCCCATGCGGCGATCCTGGCCCTCCTGACCGCTTTAGACTGGGCCTGGCCGCCGATCGTGCTGGCCCTGATGCTGTTCAGCGGCGTCATCCAGGCGGTCGACCTGCCGGCCCGCCTGGCCTTCGTGCCCGAGCTGGTGCCGCGGGAAGACCTGATCAACGCCATCGGCCTCAACGCTCTGCTGTTCAATTCCGCCCGGGCGATAGGTCCAGCCCTGGCCGCGGCGGTGTTCGTGGCGACGGAATACCTGGCTGCCGCGGCCGGACTGCCGCCGGGGTGGGACCCCCTGACCACCGGGGCAGTGGTCTGCTTTGTGCTGAATGCGGCGAGCTTTGTGGCGGTGCTGTACGCCCTATGGGCCATAACCGTCCCCGAGCGGGCCGATACTGCCGCCGCGGGGGACAACCGCCGCCTCGGCGACGGCCTCCGCTACCTGACGGCCCGGCCGCGACTGGGACTATTGATCGTACTGACGCTGGTGCTGTGCATTTTCGGCTGGCCGGTGCTCACCCTGTTGCCCGCCTACACCCGTCTGCATTTGCAGCGGGCCGAGCAGACCTATAGCCTGCTTTTGGCGGCGTTGGGGGCCGGGGCACTGGGCGGGGCCTTGACCACCGCCACCTTCGGCAACGCCGCGCGGCGACGACGGTTCCTCCGCGGCGGCGCCACCCTGACGGCCCTGGGCATCGGTCTGTTGCCGCTACTGGACTCTCCCGGAACTGCTGCCGCTTGTGCCGCTGCCGCCGGATTCGGCCTGATCCTCTATCTGTCTACCGGCCAGGCCACGCTGCAACTGGCCGCGCCGCCGGCTATCCGCGGCCGACTGATGGCCGTATGGGCGATGAGCCTCAGCGCCAGTGCGCCGGTGGGGCACCTGCTGGCCGGGCAGGCCGCCGCCGCGATGGGGATCGTTCCCGTACTGGCGATCATGGCTACCGGATGTGCCGCCGTGGCCGCCTGCTGGATCCTAAGCCCGCCGGTCGCGGACGGCGACGGCCCGCCCCTCACTGCGCCCCCCTCGGAACAATTTCGGTGACGCGATAGCCGGACGGGGCCGCGCCCGGCCGCACCGCCGCCGGTTGACGTGAAGTCGATGGACCGAGGGAAGGCTGAGGCAAGGCAGGCTGAGCTGGGGCAGCTTGATTTGTGGCAGGCTGACCTAGGGCGGGGGGACCACTCGCAGTTTGACCCGTCGTAGTACGACCCGTCGCAGTTTGACCCGTCGTAGTTTGACCCGTCGTAGTGCCGGCTCCGCTATCCTTGGGCAACGGGCTGCGATAGTCTCCAACTGTCGGAATTTCCGACAACTCGTGCGGCGAAACGGCCCCGCCACCGAACCGGAACACGCCCCGCCCCGGCTCGTTGGGGGATGTCCCGCCCCCCGCGGCCGGGCCGGGAACGTCCGACGCCCCGCCGCTGGCCGTGAGGATCAGCCGCGTCTCCGCGGCGAAGATCGGATAGCTGCCGTTGTCCGGGTCGTAGCGGACCCGCAGGCGGACGCGGGTCACGTCGGGCCGGTACGTCGGCCACGGCAGGAATACCACGTAGCAGTCGCCGAACCGCTCGTCGACCGTCCGCAGCGCGTTGAGCACGTCCTTTTTGAATTCCCACCGTTCCGGCGTCAGCGGCGGCACCCCGGGCGGTCGCGGCGTCTCATCGAACAGATCGATCGTCAGGGTCCCGTTGGCCGCCGCCGGCCTGGCATCGGCGGTGTACAGGAAGACCTGACCGGCCAGACCTGGCACCATCGTCCCCTGGGCCGCCGGGTTGGGCAGATACTCGATCTTGTTCCGCCAGGCGGTAGCGATTTCCGCGACCGGTTGGTGACTGAGGCGATCGCGGCCAAGCTTCCGCCCCAGCGACGGCCACAGCATCGCGGTGCTGGTCGTCGGGGTCGTCGTGGCGGCGACCGCCGAGCTGACCACGCCCCCGGCCGGCTGGATGACCGGCTGGGAACCGGTGGCCAGCGGCGGCGTCGGCGCGACAATCGGCGGGACGGCGCTGTCTGTACGCTGCCACCACCGCAGCTCCGCACAACCGCCGCCGCAGGTGATCCCGATGACGGCAGTCAGATGCCCGACTATTCGCAAACCACGCATCGGCGGCCCTCCGTGGCGGAAAATCTCCATGTCCGAGTGCCGCAGGTGTCGGCTCTCCCTCTATTGCTGGCTCAACGTGGCGTGACAACCGTTCCATCCGGCATGATCAGTTGGTACGGTCTGCTCGCCGCGGGCGGGGCGATGACGGTGCCGTTGGTTGCCGCCGCGGGCGGGGCGATGACGGTGCCGTTGGTTGCCGCCGCGGGCGGGGCGATGACGGTGCCGTTGCTCGTCGCTGCGGGAGGTGGCGCCGGCACCGTCGGAACCGCGGCGGGCATCGGCACCGTCGGGTTGGCTGTCGGGACAACGGTCGGGACGGACGCCGCGGCCGCGTTGGGAACTTCGGTAGCCCCTGGAAGCGGCGGAGCAGCGGGTGTCGGCGGCACCAGCGGGACCGGCCCGGCGGGAAGTGTCTGCGAGACCGGCCCGGCGGGGGACGCCGGCTGTGCCGGAGCGGCAGGGGGAGGAGCTGGCCGGCTGGCTTCTGGGGGTAGGGGCGTCGGGGGTGGCAGCGGAGCGGCCGGCGGCAATGGGCTGGTGGCCGGGCTGCCGGCGGTGGGCGTGCCGCCGAAGGTTGTCGGCACTACCCGCGCCCCCTGCATTGCCGGCTCGATGATCTCCATGCCGTGGCCGTGGATCTGGGCGATGTCGCGGGTGCACCAGTGGATCCGTGCCGCCTCCTCGGCCAGGATCCGCGCCTGATCCGCCTCGCTGCGGACGATGTGCGGCGTCATGATGATCAGCACTTCCCGCCGCTGCACCACATGCTGCCGGTAGCGGAACAACGCCCCCACATAGGGGATGTCCTTGAGGAAGGGCAAGCCGTTTTCCACCCGGCTATCCTGCTTGGAAATCAGGCCACCCAAAACGATCGTCTCGCCGTCTGCCGCCACCACGGTGGTCTGCACCGTCTGGATGTTGAACGCCGGCGCCTGCAGTCCGCCGCCCAGGCTGATCAGGTTCGGGCTGACGCTCGAGACCTGCGGCTCGATCCGCATGATGATCTTGCCGTCCGGCGAGATGCGTGGCGTGACCCGCATGACTACCCCCACCTGCCGGTAGGTGATCCCCTGTTGGGTCGTCAGGCCCGTCACGTTGACGTTAGTGGGGACGGGGAAATCCTGGCCCACCTGGATGAAGCCGACCTGGTTGTCCAGCACCTGCACCTGCGGCCGGCTCAGGATTTCCACCCGCCCCTGGGCCTGCAGGGCCCGCAGGACCACGTTAAGCGACTGGTTCGAGGCCGTGAAGATGAACCCGCCAAAGCTCTGCGAGCCGATGCGGCCGACGCCGAGGTTGGACAGCCCCTGGAAGCCGACGATCCCCGGACCGGCAATCCCCGTCCCCAATGGTGCGGTGGTGTTGAAGTTGAACCCCGGATTGGACGGGCCGCGCTGGAACAGCACCGGGCTTTGCAGGCCGGCCTCGACCCCGAACTCCATCGCGTTGTTGAGCTGCACGTCGGCGATCATCACCTGGATGACCACCTGCGGCGGCTGGGCATCTAGCCGTTCGATGATCCGCTTGATGTCCTTGAACAGCCGCGGCGTGGCACTGACCAGCAGGGTGTTGGACACCGGCTCGGCTACCAGCACCACGTCCCGCTGGATCCGCTGATAGGCGTCCAGGAAGCTCCCCCCCGCGGTCGGGGCGGTGGCGGTCAGGACGTTCAGCGAATCGACGATGAACTGGTTGACGGCGCTCTGCACGTCTGCCGCGGCAGTGTTTTTCAGCTTGAATACCTCGTAGAATCGCTCCTCGGTCTCGGTGTCCTCCAGGCGGGCGATCAGGGCCTCGATCAAGTCCATGTCGGTGCGCGAGCCGGCGACGATCAGGGAGTTGGTCCGGTCGTCCACGGTCAGGCGCAGGTCGACGAGCAAGGCCCCTTCGGCCACTTCGCCGGTGGGGGTCAGCAGCGGCCGCGGCTGGCCGGCCTGCAAAGCCCCCGCCGCACCGAGACCTGCCAGGCCGCCGACGCCCACTTGGGTCTGGCCGGTGAACAACTGGCGGATGATGTTGGCCATCAGCGACGCCTGGGCCTTTTTGAGGGTGAAGACCTTGACGATCGAGCGGGCCGCCGAGACGGTGTCCAGCTCCTCGATCAGTTTTTCGATGAGTGTCATCGTTTTCGGCGGGGCGGTCACGATGATGGCGTTGATGCGGACGCTGGGGATGAGGTGGACGTCCGCCAGCAGGCCGCTTTCGGCGACCGGCTGGAGCTTGCCGTTGACGCTGGAGTAGAGGCGGAGGGTATGGCTTTTGGTGACCAGCCCGCCACCAATGGCAGTGCCAATAGTGGGGACGAAGGTTTGCACCAACGCCCCTTCCTGCTGGGCCGCGGCGGCGCCGGGCTGCAAAGCACCCAAAGCAGCGCCTGGCTGCTGGGCCGCACCCAGACCTCCTAGTCCGCCCAGACCTCCCAGTCCGCCCAGGCCCGGCTGCAGCCCCGCCGCGCCGGCCGCGCCGCCGACGCCCCCGAGGCCGCCGACGCCCCCCAGACCACCCAAGGCCCCCAGACCACCGACGCCGCCGATGCCCGTCACCAATCCTTCCGTTCCCCCCGCGGCGGCCGCCACCGGCTGCGTGAACTGCGCCTGCACCAGCGGATTGGCCACGTTCACGTTCAACGCATTG
>FWWM01000587.1_pt1 | contig 120901 bp, 111 predicted proteins | sample 2228351 | NCBI WGS metagenome assembly FWWM01 (sample SAMEA103939774, study PRJEB20133) | metagenome
AATGAGGGAATTTTTAAAGATTATGCTTTCCCAAAGGGGCTACGATGTAGCAGGGGCCTCTACGGCGGATGAAGCTTTTAGTATTCTTAAAGAAGGGGGTATTGATCTTCTTATTCTTGATATAAAGATGGAGCCCCTTGATGGTCTAAGTATTCTCAAAGAGGCACGAAAACTCATTCCTGAAATTCCTACCATAATGATCTCTGCCTATGCCTCTCCTGAAACAGCCATAGAAGCAATGAAAGAAGGCGCCTATGATTATCTTCCTAAACCTTTCAATATAGAAGAAATGTGCCTAGTAATTGAAGAGGCTTTGAAAAAAAGAAAGCAAAAATATTTGGAGGCTACGGAAGATATTCAAGAAGAGGATGAATTTACTCTTCATTTCAGTCTTTTAATTGGCGAAAGCCCCCAAATGAAAAAGGTCTATGACCTGATAGAAAAAGTTTCTCAGGTGGACAGTAATGTTTTGATAAGAGGAGAAAGCGGAACCGGCAAAGAACTCGTTGCCAGAGCTATACACAATTTAAGTAGAAGACGTGATTACCCCTTTGTGTCCGTAAATTGTGCAGGAGTGCCAGATTCTCTTATAGAAAGCGAGCTTTTTGGATACAAAAAGGGAGCTTTTACCGGAGCTGATCAAGATAAAAAAGGTCTTGTTGAATTTGCCCAAAAGGGAACTCTTTTCCTTGATGAAGTTGGAGAGCTTTCACCACTTATACAGGTAAAACTTTTGAGGGTAATTCAGGAAAAAACCATAAGAAGGCTTGGAGATACCGAGGATCGCCATGTTGATGTAAGAATCATAGCAGCAACCCATAGAAATCTTGAAGATATGGTGGTAAAGGGGACTTTCAGAGAAGACCTTTATTACCGCCTAAACGTTATTCCCATTACTCTTCCTCCCTTGAGGGAAAGAGGAAAGGATATAGAGCTTCTTGCAAAGTTTTTCCTCAAAAAATACAGCCGGAAGCTGGGAAAGAGGATTCACAAGATTTCATCCTATGCTATGGATATTCTTAGATCTTACCAATTTCCCGGAAATGTAAGGGAGCTTGAAAACATAATTGAAAGAGGTGTTGCCCTGGAGCAAACAAGAATTATTTTACCAGATAGCCTCATAATTGCTTCTCATAAATTTAAAAAACAGTTCCCTTCCACTGTTTCTTTGGATTATCTTCCTGAGCTTCCTCCAGATGGCATGAACCTTGACAAATTTCTCGAAGAAGTTGAAAAGCACTATATTATTGAGGCTCTTCTAAGAGCCAAAGGAAATAAACAAAGGGCAGGAGAACTTCTTGGAATTAATTTACGTTCAATCCGATATAGAATTTCCAAATATGGACTTGAGCAATTTGCAACTGCCGAAAACAATAAGGATTGAATAGCTATTGCTTCGATTAACTAGCTGTGGTAAAGGGAAAAATTCGCAAAAAACATGGAAGTAGGGAGGGAACAGATGGTTTCCAAAGATCTAAAGGACGATGAAAACTTCATGGAAGATGAAGACATTGAAGGTATTGAACCAGATGAAATGGCTGTTAGTGAGGATGTTGAACTTATAGACTACGATGAAGATGAAGAATTAATAATAACCGATGATCTTGCAGAAATAGAAGAAGAGGTTTACGATTCTCCTTCGGTGCTCTTTATGGGCACCTCAAAGCCTAAAACTGATGAAGAATGGCATGAGCTTCTTCTTAATGCCAGTTCCGAAAATGTCCCCCAGTATTCTATAAAGGATAGCTACAAGGAAGGTGATCTTATTCTGCATCCTATCTTTGGTTTAGGGGTGGTCAGCAAAGTAAGAACGCCTAAAAAGATGGAAGTAATATTTACCAACGAAGAGAAGGCTATTGTAAAAAAACTTATGGCTATGAACATCCAAAATTGAAATTAAAGGAAGGAGTGGCTATTGGTGGTAATTTATGCAATATGAGTGGGTTTTACTGCACAAGGCTGAAGGATCTCTGGCATCCCAAAGCTGTGAGGAAGTTTTTTCCATTCTGATAAAGAACAGAAACTTTGCTTATGATCTTATTTACGAGCCTTCTTTGAAGAAGCTTGCAAATTATTTATGTCTTAGAAATCTCGAAGAAGGTGCAAAACTTACCGCTGATCATTTAGCAAAAAACAGCAAAATAACCCTTGTAGGAGATTACGATTGTGATGGCATAACCTCTCTTGCTCAAATAACTTTATTCTTAAAAGACATTGGCTACCAAAATTATTCTGTTGTGATTCCCGATAGGAAAGAAGGTTATGGCTTTCCAGAAAGGGCTTTGAAGGAAAATCCTTTTACGGATTTATTCATTGTTGTTGATTGTGGCACCTACGACAAAGTTCCCATAGAAAATGCCAGAAGACTGAAGGCTGATGTTTTGGTTATAGATCATCACAAAATAGAGGATATTTCAAGGATTGCACCTGCTACGGTGCTTATAAATCCAAAACACCCTGATTGTTCTTCATGGTTTAAGGATTTTTGCAGTGCTGGCCTTACTTTGATGTTTTTAGCAAAACTTAGGCAATTCCTTCCTTTCTGGATAAAGAGGCCAAAACTAGATGGTCGTTACCACAGTCTTGCCGCCTTAGGGACTGTTGCGGATGTAATGCCCCTTGTTGAAGCAAACAGAATTATTACAAAATCGGGACTTAACGGAATTAATGAAAATCCTTTTGAGCCTTTTAGCGTCTTAAAGGAAATAAGTGGTCTTGCCGGGAAAAGGCTTTCCGCTGGACATCTAGGTTTTTATATAGCTCCAAGGGTTAATGCTCCAGGAAGAATAGCTAACCCGATGATAGCTTACAATTTCCTGGTATCGAGGGATAAAAACATACTTTTAAGACTGGGAAGTGAACTCAATCGCCTCAATAGTCAAAGACAAATAGAAGAAACCAGAGTTTTAAAGAAGGTTGTTCAATTTCTAAAGGAACAGTCTGCTGTTTTTGGTAATAGAAGAACTTTAGTGGTAGCTGATAAAGGCTGGCATCAAGGGGTTGTTGGTATTGTTGCATCAAAGATTATCCAAGAATACCATTATGGGCCTGTTATTATTGGCTCTATAGGTGATGACGGTATTATAAAGGCCTCCGCAAGGAGTATCCCTGGGATTGATATCTGTAAGGTACTGTCTCAATGCGAGGATTATTTGATAAAGTGGGGAGGCCACAATGCTGCTGCTGGTCTTACGATAGCTTGCGAAAACTTTGAAAATTTTAAAATCCGTTTCGAAGAGATTGTAAGTAACATGCCTTCAGAACTTTTTACAAGGAAGCTCCATATAGATTGTGAACTTAACAAGAAGCTCATATCCAGAGAACTTTTAGATCTGATTGAACTGATGGAGCCTTATGGGCAGGGAAATCCGGTTCCAACTTTTTTATCTTATAACATGAAGGTTACTGATGTAAGATTTTTTGGTAACAATAACAAGCACTTAAAGATTATTTTTGATGGAAAATTTCAGGCTCTTTTGTGGAAAGGAGCCTGCCATTTTTCTTATCTTAAGCCTGGATATCGTTGTAACGTTGTTTACCATCTAGATTGGGATGGTTTGAATTCCCAGTGTGTGATGGTGGTAAAGGATATGGAGTGTTATAGATGTTAGGGGGCACCACAAAGTTTTAGGTGGCTTTTGTGATGCCCAGATAGTGTTTATTGGAAAAAGCTCACGTCGCCACTTCCAACTCTTATTACTTGGGGTTCATCATTTATTAGGGATACGATACTTGATGGTTTTCCAGGAACTGGTCCTCCATCTATAATGAGATCCACAGTTCCTGAAAGTTTTTCTTTGATTTCGTGAGGTGTTATAAGTATTTCTCCGGTTTCTAAATCGGTAGCGGTTGTATTAATGATGGGATGACCTAGTTCTGCAACTATTTTTAAGGGGATTTCGTGATTTGGGATTCTTATACCAATGGTTTTTCTTTTAGAGAGCATGATTTTAGGAACCAATCTAGAGGCTTCCAGGATGAATGTGTAGGGTCCAGGAAGACATCTTTTCATGATTTTGTAGGCGTAATTGGTAACTTGAGCATATTCGCTGATGTTTTTAAGGTCACTACAGATAATACTTAGAGGTCTATCATGGCTTCTTCCTTTTAGATTATAGATTTTTTCTATGGATTCTTTGTTGAATAGATCACAGCCTATTCCGTAAAAGGTATCGGTTGGATAAGCTATGATGCCACCTTCTGCCAGAACTTCGATAACCTGTTTTATTTTGCGGGGTTCTGGGTGGTTAGGATTTATTTCTATAATCATAACTCCCCCTCTGGTGCAAAAGTTAGTTACTTGGAAACCGGTAGCTTATTATAAATAAATTAAACAGGAATAACGGAAAAAAGTCAATTTCTTTGGCCTTGACAGCTTTTTGATTATTTGCTAATACTGACCAGTCAGTCAAGGAAAAGAAAGATGAGGGGTTTAAAGGTAGAGAAGCTTGTATTCAGCAAGGGCTCCGAAGAATTGGAGAAGACAGTAAGGGGGTTTTTGGAGGGTCTTCCAAGGGAGGAGTGGTATAGTCAGGTTGTAAATTTAATGAAGCTCTTTAGAGGCGATGATAAGTTCTTACATAGAAGTTGTTTTAAAGATTTTATAAAGGCTCTTTCCAGGATATTCGAAGAACCAGAGGGGGTTTTTCTGGAGAATCTGGTTTTTCACGGGTTTTTAAGATCTTCCTCACCTCTTTTTCGCTCCGACTCCGATATAAAAGAAATAATACTTTCTGCTGCTTTAGAAATCTTTTCTAAAAAGGGTTATCATGAAGCCACAATTGATGAAATAGCCAGAAGGGCTGGTGTTGCCAAAGGCTCTATCTATAGATATTTTCCCAGCAAGGAAGACCTTTTTAAAAGCCTTCTAGAATCAAGACTTGAAGCCCTTTCGGAAAAAATTAGGGTTATAGTAAATAGCGATGACCATATAATTGACATCATAAAAAACTCCATAAGGGTCTATATGGAGTTTTTCGATGAAAACCGTGGTTTTTATGAGCTGCTTTTTAGAGAAAAAAGCCTTTTTGAAGCGAAGGAATATACAAGAAGAGCTCTCAAGCATCTTGCACCTCTTAAGAAAAAAATATTTAAAGCAACCTCTGAAGGCTACTTTAAGCCAATAAATTTCCAAGCGGTATTTTACGGTTTTATGGGTTTTATTCATGGTATTATCCAGAAATGGATAGACAGTGGTTGCAGTTATAGTCTTTGTGATGAAGTGCCCATGATCCTGGAAGTTTTGTTTTACGGGACAGTAGCTCCCGAATATAGACTTTTGGAAGAAAGGAGAAAAAATGGACAAGGAAGCCATCAAGCAAAAGATTGTTGACATTATTGCAGAAAAACTTGGGATCGAAAAGGATGTTATTGTGCCTGAAGCTCATGTGATTGACGACTTAGGAGCTGATTCTCTCGATGTAGTTGAACTCATTATGGCTCTCGAGGATACCTTTGATATTGAGATTCCCGATGAAGATGCTGAAAAAATAAGAACAGTTCAGGATATCTTTGATTATGTTGACAAAGTGGTAGCAAACGCTGCCTAAAAGCCTAGATCTACCAGAGCCTATGGCTCTGGTAGTCTCTTCTTTATTTGTCCCCTTTGGAAGTTCCCCTCCTTAAAAAAAGAATCGATAAAAAACAGTGGAAAGAGATGGCAAAATCGTAGATGTGGAAAGACTACCTGTCAAAAAATACTGCTTGACTTTGAAAGCTATAAGCTTAACTATAAAAGAGCTCTTTGGAAGGCTTTTTAAAAACTTACTTGGGTGCTAAATGAAGGTTGAAAGGGCATTAGAAGCTTTCTGTTAGGCTTTGTAACCTGGTGAAAATTAAAAAGTAACCTCGGATCCCTTCTTTTAGGGATGTGGAAGTAATTGGCTATCCACTGGATACAGGAAGAATGGAAATGTTTCACGTGAAACATTTAAGCTGAGGTAAAGTTTTTAGAATGGGTAAGGTTATAGCGGTAGCAAATCAAAAAGGTGGCGTTGGGAAAACTACAACAGCGATAAACCTTTCTGTTTGTCTTTCCCGTTTGGGTTATAAAGTGCTACTGATTGATGCAGATCCTCAAGCAAACGCTTCAAGTGGTCTTGGTATCAGGATTAACTCAAAAGAGCCTTCCTTTTTAGACTTTCTAACCAAAAATCTAGAAAACCCTCCGATCAAGCGCCCCTTTTTGGATATAGATTTCTGGCTCATGCCATCTAGCAGAGCTCTAGCTCTCATAGAATGGCAAAAATCAGCTGAGATTAACCTTGGCGAGAAAATCATTGCAAATAAAATAGAGATGTTAAAAGAAGACTTTGATTTTATATTCTTCGATTGCCCTCCTTCCCTCGGGATAATAACGGTAAATTGTATCTCTGTTTCTGATTCTGTGCTTATTCCCCTTCAATGTGAATACTATGCCCTTGAAGGACTTTCTTTTCTTCTCGAAACCATAAGAAAAATAAAGACGAAGTTAAACCCTTTCCTAAAAATAAACGGTATTGTTTTTACCATGTTTGATAAAAGAAACAATCTTTCCCATCAGGTAGTAAAAGAAGTTAGTGAGATTTCTCCTTTTTATGTCTACAAAACAGTTATTCCCAGAAATGTTCGCCTGGGGGAAGCTCCAAGTCATGGACTTCCAGTGGTTTTGTATGATCCACACTGTCCCGGATCAAAAGCCTATTGGGAGCTTGCTAAAGAATTTATAAACCATTTGGAGGACTAGGTTGGATAAGAAGAAAGGGCTTGGAAAAAACTTTAGGGATGTCCTCTCTTCCCCTGCAGACTGGATGTTTGGGGAAGGTCTCCATGTCTTCTTTTGTCCTATAGAAAACCTAGAGCCAAATCCAGCCCAGCCAAGAATAATTAAAGAAGATAGTGAGCTTGATGAGCTTACTGCTTCTATCTCCGAAAAAGGTGTTCTTCAGCCTATTATAGTTACAAAGAGCGAAAAGAAGGATGTTTACACAATAGTTGCAGGAGAAAGAAGATGGCGGGCTGCCATGAAGGCTGGTCTCAAAGAGGTGCCCGTTATTCTTAAAGAGCTAGCTCCTTCAGAGGTGCTAGAACTTGCTCTTATTGAGAACATTCAGAGAAAAGATCTTTCCTGTATAGAAGAAGCCTTGGCTTATCAGAAACTTCAAGAAGAATTTGGCTTTTCCCAGGAGGAAATAGCAAAAAAGGTTGGGAAAAGTAGATCCTCTATTGCTAATACCTTAAGACTTCTTTCTCTTCCCGATGCCATTAAAAAAGATGTTTTGGAAGGGCGAATCTCAATGGGGCATGCAAGAGTTCTTCTCTCTATCGAATCAGAAGAGATGATGTTTAAAGTAAGGGATGAAATTGTCCAGAAGGGACTTTCTGTAAGGGAAGTAGAAAAAAGGGTTTATAAGAAAAAGACTCAAAAAGAAGTAAAGTTTAGCTCCTTTAAAGAACTTTCTTCCGTTGAAGATTTTGTAAAGAACATTCTTGGGTTTAAGGTTCGGGTGAAAAAATATCGCAAAAAAGGCGCCCAGGTTTCTTTCTTTTTTGAATCTCAAGAAGAGGTTGAGTATTTTATTGAGCTTTTAAAAGCTTCTACACTGACTCGAGGGGGTGGAGATGAAAAAAATAGCAGTCATTGATGGCCAGGGAGGAGGTATTGGATCGGTGATTATCAAAAAAATTAAAGAAGTCTATGGCGAAAAGGTTGAACTCTGGGCACTTGGAACAAATGCTATTGCCACTTCTCAAATGCTTAAAGTAGGAGCCAATAAGGGAGCTACAGGTCCTTCCGCTATATGTTACTGCGCCGAAAGGGCTGACATTATAATAGGGCCTATATCCATAATCATAGCTAATTCTATGATGGGGGAGGTAACGCCTGAAATGGCAGTGGCAATAAGTTCTTCCCAGGCCTATAAAATACTTCTTCCCCTAACCCAGGAACCTCTTCAAGTTGTTGGAGTAGTCAAAGAACCCCTTCCCCATCTTGTCGATAAGCTTGTTCAGGAACATCTAAAGCTTCTTATAGAAGGTGAAAATGAATAATATCCATTTTGTAATAGGTGGGGCAAAGAGCGGTAAAAGCCTCTATGCAGAAAAGCTTATTCTCCAACATAAACCACCCTATCTTTACATAGCCACCGCTGAAGCTTTAGATGAAGAAATGAAAGCAAGAATAAAAAAGCACCAACAAAGGCGTGGTAAAGACTGGATTACTAAAGAAGTGCCTCTTGAAATAGTAAGGGTTCTAGAAGAATTTTCATCCAAGAACTTTCCCATTCTTGTTGATTGCGTCACCCTATGGCTTTCTAATCTTATGATGGCAGAAAAAGATGTAGAAAAGGAAGTCCTAAAGCTTTGTGAACTTCTAGAAAGATTCAACGAAAATACACCCCTTGTTATTGTCTCTAACGAGGTAGGCTTCGGTATTGTTCCAGATAACGAGCTTGCAAGAAGATTTAGAGATGTTGCTGGCTGGACAAACCAGCTAATTGCCAATCGCTCAAGGTTTGTAACAATGGTAGTTGCAGGAATTCCTTTGCCTGTAAAATGCTAAGAACATGTTTATTTCACACTTCTTTACAGCTTTAAGCTTTCTTACAAGAATTCCTTTTCCCCAAAGGATCTTTGGAACAAAGGAGGTTAACTTTTCTAAGAGTTTTATATTTTTCCCTCTGGTTGGACTCTTAATAGGTCTTTTTTCACTGCTTGTTCTTAGATATTCTTCTTTTGTTTTTCCACCCCTTATATCAGGTTTAATTACCGTGGGTTTTAACGCATGGCTTACAAGAGCTCTCCATCTTGATGGTCTTGCAGACTGGGTTGATGGCATGGGTGGCGGTTATACCCCTGAGAGACGTCTGGAGATCATGAAAGATAGTAGAATTGGAACTTTCGGGGCAATTGTCCTTGTTATGATTATTCTTATTAGAGCTTCTTCCTATGGGGAGCTTCAAAAACTTTTGTGCTGGAGTGGAGTAATTATGGCTCCTTCTCTTGGAAGATTTTCTATGGTTTTTCTTGCCTGGAGGATTCCATTAAGGAAAAATCAAAAGGGTATTGGATCTCTTTTTTTAACTGGCTTTCAGGGTAGGTATCTAGCTATTGCTACTCTTTGGCTACTACCTCTGGCTTCTATAAAAATTTCCCTGTTTACTTGCGCTTTGGCTGTTTCTATAATTACTACTCTCCTTCTCAGAAGAAGTTATCTAAAAAACTTCGGAAGGATTACGGGAGATCTCTTTGGAGCTACCTCTGAAATAGTAGAAACATTGGTTCTTATGGTAGCTCTCATTTTTGCTAAATTTTCAGAAGGGGGCTTTTGAATGGTTGATGAAACTCTTCTGGAAATCGTAAGGTATTTTAAAGTTAAACAGGCAGTTTCAGGGACAGAACTTGCCAAACATTTAGGTATTACCAGAACAGCTGTTTGGAAGAAAATTCAGAAACTAGAAAGTCTCGGCTATCTTTTTGACACTAAAACTAAAGTGGGCTATAAGCTTATTGAAGTTCTAGATATACTTCATCCTGTAGAAATTCTTACAAGCCTTAAGACTAAGTGGTTTGGAAGACCCTATTTTTATTACGAAGAAATTAGCTCCACTAACGATAAGGTTATGGCCTTGGCCAGTGAAGGTTTTCCAGAAGGAACTCTTGTAATAGCGGAAAGTCAAACTAAGGGAAGAGGAAGGCTTGGTAGAAACTGGATATCTCTCCCTAAAAAGGGTCTTTACTTTTCATTTCTTCTAAGGCCTCCTGTTGAGGCTAGGCTTATACCACAGCTAACTCTTATTTCTGCCCTTACGATGATAGAAAGTCTCGAGGCTCTCTATGGAGTGGATGCGAGACTAAAATGGCCTAATGACATTGTAATTAATGGAAAAAAACTTGCAGGTATCCTTGCTGAAGCCCAGGTAGAACCACAGCGAGTAAAATTTGTAGTTATCGGAATAGGACTTAATGTGTTCTATCAACCAGAAGACTTTATAGGAGAATTTCGCTATTTACCCACTTCCCTTTCTATCGAGCTGGCTACAGAGGATATAAGGCGCCAGGATATAGTTACTACCTTTGGAGAACACTTCGAGTCAAATTATAGTGCCTATCTTAAAGATGGTTTCCTGCCCTGGCTTGAAAGGCTTAGAGAAAAATCTATGATTCTTAATAAGAAAGTCGTAGTAACTACAGGAAATGAAACAATCTCCGGTGAAGCTATTGATTTTTCAGAAGAAGGGGGAATAATTATCCGTTCCCCCTCTGGCATTAATAAGACCATATGGGTTGGTGATGTGGAAAAGGTAAGTATTGATTGAACTACTTACCTCTCATTTTTTCCAAGGCCTCTTGTTTCCGTTTGCATTCAATGCACAAAGTGGTAACAGGCCTTGCTTTTAGCCTTTCTATGTCTATTTCGTCACCGCAATTTTCGCATATACCAAAAGTTCCGTTCTCTATGCGTTCTAAAGCCTCCCTTATTTTGGCTATTAGTTTTCGTTCCCTTTCTCTTATTCTTAGTAAGAAGTTTCTATCCGTCTCGATTGAAGCCCTATCAGCTGGATCAGGGGAAAAGGTGCCGTTATCGCTCATGTCCTGAACAGTTTTTTCTGCCTCCCTCAAAAGCTCCTCTAGTCTGCTCTGGAGAAGTTTTTTGAAATACATCAAATCTTCACTGTTCATATTGTTACTCCTTGTGATGGGATGTCTTTATTGGGTTGGGGTTTCTAAAAACACCGCTTTTCCCACCTGTTTTATAAACAAGTCGTATTTGGTCTATACTCATATTTTTGTCAAGAGCTTTACACATATCATAGATAGTAAGAGCAGCAATTGAAACTGCTGTTAATGCTTCCATTTCTACACCGGTTTTGTCAGTAGCCTTAACGGTAGAGCTTATAAAGATTGCTGGAGGATCCCATTCTACCTGGAAATTTATATCTATGCTAGTGAGATTTATATTGTGACAAAGGGGAATAATTTCCCATGTTTTCTTTGCTCCCATGATGCCTGCCACTCTTGCCACTTCTAACACATTTCCCTTGGGAATATCTCCTTTTACTATGGCTTCCAGAACATCCAAAGATATTTTTATACGTCCCTCTGCCCGGGCTTCCCTGAAGGTGGGCTGTTTTTCAGTTATATCAACCATCCTTACTTGTCCCTTATCGTCCAAGTGAGACCATTTGAGTTCTTCCATAGAAATCTCCTCTAAAAAAGCCCTGATTTGTATATTGATTGCTCTCCTTCGCTACTATCCTCCTCAGAGGAATCGCTGGAGTGAATATATTCTTCTAAATGGGACTTGCTTCCAGGCAAAGCATCCGCCTTGAAAGGAAGATAGGCTACCCTTTCTTCTCCATCGACACTACTGCCTACCGTAACCTTCATAAACACTATACCTGGTGGTGGATTGAAAGTGGTTACAGGCTTGTCTTTTAGCCATTCCCTCATAAATTCTGTCCATATGGGACAGGCGTTTTTACCCCCTGTTTCGCCACTTCCAAGGGATTTGGTATTATCGTCATAACCAACCCAAACACCTGCTATAAAATCTGGTGTGTAGCCAATAAACCAGGCATCTCTAAACTCGTTACTTGTTCCCGTTTTCCCCGCTACGGGTCTTCCTAAAGAGGCAGCATACTTCCCAGTTCCTTCCTTTATAACCGCTGTCATCATGTCGGTCATTATATAAGCAGTTTCTGGGGATATTGCCTCCTTTTGAACAACCGGAAATTCCTCCAGAACCTTTCCATCTTTATCGATAACTTTTGTAACCATCCTGAAAGGAATTAAGTAACCATTGTTTGCAAAAGCTGAATAAGCCTGGGCAAGTTCTATAAGGGGAAGACCAGAGGCTCCGAGAGCTAGCGGTAAGGTAGGCGTAAGAGGAGATTCTATACCAAGTTTTCTTGCCATTTGAATAACCTCTTCTACGCCCACAGCATCCATAAGCTTGACCGCTACTACATTCCTTGACAACGCAAGAGCCTTTCTAAGAGTCATTGGTCCCATGTAATTGCCATCATAATTACCTGGTCTCCAGATATTTCCTCCCCCTGCTTTGTAACTTATGGGAGAATCAATAACCGTTGTAACTTCCGTAAATCCTTTATCTACTGCTGTTGCATACACTATGGGTTTGAAGGCAGAACCAGGTTGGCGTCTTGCCTGGGTAGCACGGTTAAATTGACTAGCATTAAAATCCTTTCCTCCAACAAGGGCAAGAACATCACCATTTTTGAGATTTGCTAAAACAAAGGCTCCCTCTACTTCTATTTCTGGCTCCAGTTTCAAGATTTTACTGCCACCTTGGTCGTGGATGGAGCATTTTATAACTGATCCAGGAGGCAGTAGATTTTTCATGGAAGAATAACTTTTCTTTGTCCATGACCATCCTTCCTGAGTGAGGTAAAATTCTTCAGAACCTAAAGAAACCAGGAAGGCTCTTTTCTTGTCATCCTGTGCCATCACAAGACCTGTTAGAAGTAATCCCTCTTCAGGAGCTTCTTGATTTCTTCTAAGTTCCTGAACAAATTCATTCCATTTGGTTTTATGGATTATTTTGATGGGTCCATAAAAACCATGCCGTTTTTCATACTCACTGAGTCCCCAAAGGAGTGTTTTTTCAGCAAGCTTTTGAGCTTCTATGTCCATGGTTGTGTAAATGTGAAGCCCTCCTTCATAGAAGAGCTGTTCGCCATATCTTTCTACCATCCTTCTTCTTACTTCTTCTATGAAGTAATTCATCTTCCAGGAGAGTCTTCCTTTGAGTTTTATGGGTTCCCTTCGAGCTTCCTCAGCCTGCTCTTTGGAGATAAAGTGTTCTTCTTCCATCCTCTGGATTACGTAGAGCTGTCTTTTTCTTGCTTCCTCGAAATTTTCATAAGGATTGAATTTCGATGGAGCCTTCGGAAGACCTGCTATCATTGCTGCTTCTGCAATTGTAAGATCTTTAGCGCTTTTTCCAAAGAAAGTTCTAGCAGCTGATTCAATGCCATAGGCACCTGCCCCAAAATAGACCTGGTTTAGATAGAGATGAAGAATTTCCTCTTTAGATAGAAAATTGTCTATTTTGTAGGCAAGGATAGCCTCTTTGATTTTCCTTTCCCATGTTCTTTCGGGAGTAAGAAGCAAAGATTTTGCCACCTGCTGGGTTATAGTGCTTCCACCTTGGACAATTGTTCCAGCCCTGATGTTTGCAATGGCTGCCCTAAGAACACTCAAAAGATCAACCCCTTTGTGTTCGTAAAACCTTGAGTCTTCAACCGCAATAAAAGCTTGGATAACGTGGGATGGAAGCTCCTTTACGGGAATCAAGTAACGCCTTTCATGGTAGAATTCTGCTATAATTGAACCGTCAGAGGCATAAAGGGTTGTTACCACCGGAGGACGATAATTTTTCAAAGATTCTACTGAGGGAAGTCCCTCAGTGATGTGTTTGTAAAGGGAAAGTCCTACCCCAATTCCAAAGGATAGAGTAGATACTACAATTGTTGTTAGAATTATCAGCCAGAAAGACCAAAAGCCCTTTTCGGAATTAAATTTATTTTTCATACTTTACATCCTTTTTGCGAACTTAGGATTAAAGCCAGAATTTATTTTAATAAATGAGGATGTCCCAGGAAATGTTTTTTTATGACCGTGGCCGTTGCAAGAACAACGGCCACGGAAAAAGCGGTTATGCCAAGTCCTTTTTGGCTTTTTCTATGAAGGATTTCACAATATTTCTTATCTCTTCAAGTCTTTCAGGGCTTTCTGCTTCGTATCTAAGGACAAGAACAGGCTGAGTGTTTGATGCCCTTACAAGTCCCCAGCCATCTTCAAAAACAACTCTTGCTCCATCAATATCTATAATATTGTAGCCCTTCTTTCGAAGATATTCCTGAACCTTTTTTACCACTTCAAATTTAATCTCATCAGGGCAATCTACCCGTATCTCTGGGGTATTGTAAGTAGGTGGCAAATCGCTAAGAAGATCTGAAATATTGGCATCTGTCTTTGAAAGTATTTCTACCAATCTGCAGGAAGCATATATGCCGTCATCAAAGCCAAAATATCTATCTTTGAAGAACATATGACCACTCATTTCGCCTGCAAGTTCTGCATTAACCTCTTTCATTTTTGCTTTTATTAAGGAATGACCTGTTTTCCACATTACTGGATTTCCACCCCTTTTTGCGATGTCATCAAAAAGCACCTTAGAACATTTAACCTCGGCAACTATGGTAGCTCCTGGCTTTCTACTAAGAATTTCTCTTGCAAAGATTATTAAAAGTTTGTCGCCGTAAATAGGATTCCCCTGTTGATCAACCACTCCTATGCGGTCACAATCGCCATCGTAAGCTATGCCTATATCGAGTTTTTCTTTTTTTACTATCGCTATAAGATCCTTTAGATTTTCCATGACGGTTGGGTCTGGCTCATGGTTAGGGAAGGTGCCATCCATTTCGCAATAAAGTGGAAAAACCTCACAGCCAAGTCTTTGGAATATAGGAATGGCAACGGGGCCTCCTGTAGCATTTCCAGCATCTACAGCTATTCGAAGCCTTCTACTGCCCATCTGGATATTGTTAACAACGAAGTCTTGGTAAGGCTTTATAATATCGTGTTGAGAATAGCTTCCTTTAGCTTTTACGAAATCTCCTTCGTCCATGACCTTTTTGATCTTTAGGATTTCTTCTCCGGAGATAGTATCGGGACCTATACATATCTTGAAACCGTTATATTCGGGAGGATTATGGCTTGCTGTTATCATTATGCCGCCTTCTCTACCGAGATGACGTATAGCGAAATAAAATACCGGGGTAGGGCATACACCTACATCCACTACATCCATGCCTGCATCTAATAATCCTTCAACAAGAAGATCCCTAAACTTTTCTGAACTAAGTCGACAGTCCCTTCCAACAACAATCTTTCTTTTGCCTTGTCTAGATACGTAAGTTCCAAAAGCTTTTCCAAGGATTGGAACGTCTTCGTAAGGTATTTCTGTGCCAACTATGCCTCTTATGTCGTATTCTCTAAAAACTTTCCGCTTCATCATGGCCTTGCTCCTTATCTTCTACCTATTTCCACAATGCAATCGTCGCCCACCATCAAGCAAAGGGCTTCATGGTTTCTCGGTGTCGGTCTAAGTAAAACTCTCCTTCCCAGAACTGAATGTTCAAGTCTTGGTATGTCTTCGATAATACATCCTTCCATAATTACGCAATGCTCTACTGTAGACCTTATGATCTTTGTGTTGTCTCCTATAGCTGTGAAAGGACCAATGTTGGCATCCACAATGTAGCATCCCTTCCCTATAATAACGGGACCTCTTATTGTCGAGTGCTCTATTCTAGAGTTTTCTTCGATTACAACCCTTCCCGTAACTCTACTTCCAGCATCTATTAATCCTCTCATGTCCGTTTGTAACCAGTCATCCATTACAGTATCGTTGGCAAGAAGAAGGTCATCTTTTTTACCCGTGTCGAGCCACCAGGATTCAACAATGTTACTTTGAACCTTGTATTGATTTTTTATAAGCCAAGCAATAGCATCAGTGATTTCAAGTTCACCTCTCTTAGAGGGTTTTATCTGGGATATAGCTTCAAAGATGACAGGTCTAAAAAGGTAGATTCCAACAAGGGCAAGATTGGAAGGAGGAACCTCTGGTTTTTCCACCAGATCAATTACTCTTCCCTCATTGTCAATAACGGCAACGCCAAAGGATTTTGGATTGCTGACAGGCTTTAAAAATATGGAGGCAGAAAGGTCACTATTTTCAAGAAATTCTTTAACTTCCTTTGTTATCTTCGAGCCTATAAGGTTATCGCCAAGATACATCAAAAAGGGTCCATCTTTTAAATAATCTTTTGCAACCCAAACCGCATGGGCAAGTCCCAAAGGTTTTTCCTGAAGAAAGTATTTTATAGAAACGTCCCATCTGCTACCATCCCCTACTTTTTCCATTACCTCCTTCCCAGTTTCAGGAGCTATTATTATTCCGATGTCTTTTATGCCTGCTGCCACTATATTTTCTATTACGTAGAAAAGGATAGGTTTATTGGCTACTGGAACAAGTTGTTTTGCCCCAGTGTAAGTCAGAGGTCTAAGTCTTGTTCCTGCTCCTCCTGATAAAACAAGGGCTTTCATAGCTACTCCTTAATTTGCATTTTGTATTCTTTCAGTTTATTTCTAAGGGTTCTCACGGTAATGCCAAGTATTTCTGCAGCTTTTGTTCTGTTACCGTCAGAAGCTTCCAAGGCCTTGAAAATAAGCCTCTTTTCCATTTCCCTTATGGGCATAATTTGAGAAAATTCTTCTCTGGCGGAAGCTTCTTCTTCCAGGCTGTCAAAGATTATACTTTCTGAAGAAATTTGCCTCATTGGTGAAAGAAAAAAAGCCCGTTGAATTACATTTTCGAGCTCTCTTACATTACCTGGCCAAAAGTAGGATTTTAGTTTCAATTTTGCCTCTTGAGAGAGTTCTTTTAAAGGAACTTTCTGTTCTTTAGAAAGCTTTTTTAGCAGAAATTCAGCAATAGGGATTATATCTTCAGGTCTTTCCCTAAGAGGAGGAATTTTTAAGGGAATCACATTAAGGCGATAATAAAGATCTTTTCTAAAGCTTCCCTCCTTTACCTTTTCTTCTACATTGACATTGGTTGTTGCTAAAATGCGGACATTTAAAGGGATGGGTTTTATTCCTCCAAGCCTTTCCACTTCCTTTTCTTGAATGACCCTTAAAAGCTTGGTCTGAAGATGTAAAGGTATTTCTGTTATCTCATCAAGGAGAATGGTTCCTCCCTGGCCTAGTTCAAACTTCCCTGGCTTTTGTCTGGTTGCTCCTGTAAAAGCTCCTTTTTCGTAGCCAAAAAGCTCGCTTTCTAGAAGATTTTCGGGAATAGCAGCACAATTTACAGCTACAAAAGGCCCTTTAGATCGCCTGCTATGCTGGTGAATGTATCTAGCAAAAAGCTCTTTTCCAGTTCCACTTTCGCCTTGGATGAAAACAGTGGCGTCGGTAGGAGCAATTTGTTTGGCAATCTTTTTTAAAGTAAGCATCTTCTGGCTTACGGAAATGATGGGTCTTTCTTCCTGGGTTTCCAAGGGGGTAAAAAACTTTTTTTCTACCCATTCAACGGTTTTAATAAATTTTTCATCTTCTACCGGAACAACCCAAAAGTCGTCAGCTCCCTGTTTTATCAGGGTTATGGCATCCTGGAGACTTGGCTTTTGGCTTAGGACTATAATGTAACTGTCAGGAATAAGATTTTTTATTTCCTTTAGGGTTTCCGAAAGAGCTGTTACATTAGCTTGGTGCATAAGAAAAAAGAGCTTTATAGAAGAAAGATGTGAAATGTTACTGGAAATCTCATCGGGCAGAAAGTATACTTCATGTCCTTCAAGTTCAAGTTTTTCTACAGGAATGGAAAGGGTTTTGGTTACCCCAATTTTCATTTTCGTCAAACCCTCTTCATGGGTTTTGGGAAAGCGTTCCCATGAGCTCCATGTATTTTATGCTTTGGGAGCCAAATTTTTTCCAAAGAACATTTTCACATTCAGAAAGATTTTTTAGATACACTTCAGATTCTTTTATTTTACCCCTTTTGAGATGGAGGCTGTAAAGTTCATAAAGGAGTTCGCACTTGTCATCGCTAGAAGTAGCAAGTTCTAAAGCTTCTTGGGAGGTTGAGATAGCTCTTTCTAGATCCTTCATTTTCTCGTAACACCTTGCCTTCATCCTAAGAAGGTTAAATTTGTCTTTTTGGTCTAAAGTGGTAACCTTCTGAAACAGCTCATCTAAGACTTTTACAAGTTTATTATAATTTTTCAGTTCTATAAGGCAATCTAGATAGGAAAAAAGGCTTTCTTTGTTGTTTTCACTTAAGAAGTTTTCAAGAACCTTTTCTATAGTATTTACCGCTTCTACACATCTTTTCTTAGACAGGTAGATCTTTGAAAAAAAGACAATATGTTCGGGTTGGGGTTTTGGGATTTTACTGATGATCTCCTGAGCTTTGTCAAATTCTTTAACCATGTAAGCACAGTATCCTGCTTGAAACAAATGGGTTTGGGAAAGGGACTGGCTACGTATTAATTTTTCATAAAAATCAAAACATAGCCTGTAATGTTTTGTGTTGTAAAAACTTTCTGATAAAGGAAGTAGAACGTCTTCTGTTGAAAGGTTTTCCTGGTAATTATTAAATATTTCTACAACCTTTTCGTAATTTTTTGCTGAATATTCTTCAAGAAGCCAGTCTTTTATTATGTCTTTTTTAAGCTCCACAAGGCTTTCTTTGTAGATTTGGTTGTCTATTATGGTAGGTAGGGTTTGGTCAACAACTGTAAGGGCTTCTTCGAATCTTTTTTGACTTTTCATAAGAGAAGCCCAGCGGAACTGGTTTAAAAACCTTAAAGGCTCCGGAAGTTGCCTTCGGGAGAGATCTTCATATATTGTAAGAGCCTTCATTTGTTTTAATTTATCTCCCCCTTCAAGAATTTGAGCCTTTCTTAGCATTACAAGGTATGCACCTTCTGTATCGGGCATCTCTACCATTATTTTGTCATAGAGGCGTTCTGCAAGGGCTGTTTTGTTTTCATTCATAAGAGATTCTGCTATGTTTGCCCATAAGATATCGTCTTCTCCCGCCTTTGGATCCGTATTTAGATACCAAAGATAGGCTTTTGTAGAGGCTTGGTAATTTCCCAGCCCAAAATGGATGTCCCCAAGGATTTTAAGAATAGCAGGGTTTTTTAAATAATAGGTCGGATCTTTATCCAGGGTATTTTTTAAATGATCCATGGCAGGTTTATAGTTTTTTGTTTCAGAAAGAAGTTTTGAAAGAAGATATCTAACTTCTGATGATTCCTTTGGGTCATATTCATTATCAAGGGCTTTGTTGAAAGATTGTATAGCTTCCACATAGTCTTGTTGATTCATATGGATTAAGCCCATTTCTTTAAATGCACAAAAGGCATCCCTCTTAGAAGGATTTTTCCCAAGGATTTCTTCAATTAGAAGCTGGGCTTTCTGGGCCAGACCTAATTTTCTGTAGGATGCTCCAAGAAGGCATTTTAAATACAAAACTTCAGAATGGTTTGGATTTGCGGCTATTGCCTGCTGAAGGATTTCTATAAGTTCCAGTAAACTATCAGAAGGGAGTTTTTCCTGAAGTTTATAGAAACTCAAAGCTAGGCCAATATAAGCCTCCTTTTCATTTTCTAAGGGAAGACTTTGGCTGAGGTATTTTTTGTAGAGTCTTACTGCTCTTTCGTAATTTTTATTTTGCTCTGCCCTTTGGGCTTCTAAGAATATAAACTCCCTAAAGGGAATAGCAATAGCCTTGGACTCTTTAGGCTCTGACTCTGTAGATTGTTGAGGTGGTGGTTGAGAGGGTTTTTGTTCAGATGGCTGGGGCAAGGAGGTTTCCAAAGTTTGAGAGGGGATTATGTCAAAAACCAGTCGATAGGAACCTGGCTTTGGTGGAATAGTTGGAAGAATCATTTGTTCTACTAGTGATTTGCTGTCCTTGATAAATATCTCCATAGAACCTGGCTTGCCTTTGTTTACTGCAATTTTTTCTATTAAAGCAGGCAAAGAGAAGAATTTTGTTTCCACATCCTTTGTTACATCAAGAGAGTCAAAAGATATTGAAACTGGGGTAGTTTTTGTTGATATATTTTTTGGCAATTCTCCTGATATAGTGAAAACAATTCTTAGAGCTTCCTTTGTTTCTTCAAATGTCACGTTTTCGACGAAACCTCCCCTGCAATGAAAAGGCGTTAGAAAGGTTATGGTAAGAGCCAGTAATAATATTCTAGTCACAGCCTTTTATCTCCATAGCCTTAGAGTAGCAATTTAGGTGCCAGAAATTAAAGTTCTATATTGAGTTTTTTCATTTTTTCTATAAGGGTTGTCCTATTTAGCCTTAAAAGCTTTGCAGCCTGATTTTTCACTCCCTTTGTCCTTTCAAGGGCTTGTTTTATGAGTTCTTTCTCTACTTTTTCTAGAAAGTCTCTTAAATCGATACCTTCTTGGGGAAGTTTAAATATGAACTTATCCGGCGAGTATTTCCTGCTTGCCAAAAATCTTTCAGGAAGTTCGTTTATAGTTATTTCATTGGAATCAGAAAGAATTATAAGGCGTTCGATAAGATTTTCGAGTTCTCTTACATTGCCTGGCCAGTTGTAATTCATAAAACATTCAAGAACTTCAGGGGCTACTTTTTTGAGCTCTATGTCTTTTCTAAGACAGTGATTTTTTAAAAAATGGTCTACTAAAAGGGGAATGTCTTCTTTTCTACTTCTTAGAGGAGGGATATGGATAGGTATTACGTGGAGCCTATAATACAGGTCTTCCCTGAAATTGTTCTCTTGAACAGCTTTCCAAAGGTCTTTGTTCGTTGCAGCTATTACTCTTACATCTACCTCAATAGTTTTTAATCCACCTATTCTTTCGAATTTTCTTTCTTGGAGGAATCTTAGAAGTTTTACTTGAAGTTTTGGACTCATTTCCCCTATTTCATCCAAGAAGATAGTTCCGCCGTTAGCAAGCTCGAATCTCCCTATTTTGGTTCTAATTGCCCCTGAAAAAGCTCCCTTTTCGTGTCCGAAAAGTTCGCTTTCAAGAAGTTCTTCTGGAATAGCACCGCAATTTATGGGAATGAAGGGCTTATCCTTTCTTCGGCTTCTATTGTGGATTGCCCTTGCAACGAGCTCTTTACCTGTTCCGCTTTCTCCAGTTATCAAAACGGTTGCATCGGTCTTTGCAACCTTTTCTATAAGCTTATAGAGGTCTTGCATTACACTACTCTTACCAACAAGGTTTTCAAACTGGGTGAGAAGCTCCAAGGCCATTTCAGGCTGGAAATCTGGAGAAGTAATAATGGAGACAATCTTTTCTGCGGTTTTTTCAGGAGTTTTGTATTCAATGTAGCTATAGGCTCCCTTTTTTATTAAATCAACAGCTTCTTCTATGGTTCCGTTTTTTGCAAGGATTATTGTTTTACAGAAGGGATTGCTAGCTTTAAGGTAATCGATAAAATCGAAATTATCCTCCTTCAAGGAGGAGTCAAAAATTACAGCGGTAATTGCCTTTCTGTTTAGGGTGTTTATGACTTCTTCTAGGTTTTTGGCTTTTAAAAGCTCAAAATTAAAGCTGGCAAGGCTTTTTTCTATTAGGTTTGCTATGTCTTCGTTACCCAGGGCTAGCAAAATTGCTTGTTTTTCGGTCATGGTTTCAATTCCTTTTAAGAGGAGCCTTTCAAAAAATTGACGCATTTAAAATGTTATTTTTAAATCCAGGATAAATCAACAGGCTGATAAAATTTTTTCAAAAATGAAAAGTCCATAAAGGGTTTTAATATGTTCATTTTTGAAGAAATCAACTGGGGAAGATCTATCCATGCTTTTGATTTATCTATTACTTCACTATCGCTACTTGCTACTACAGCTTCATCGTAGGGAAATTGACTTTCTGGAACAGGCACAGCAAGGGCATTTCCATCGATTTTCAGACTGCCTATCCTTTTCCTATAAATACTTGCAAGTTCTCCACTTCTACTCATAGGAGCGTCAAAGTAGACAATTAATTTTTTGGGTTTGCAAGAAGATAGGAAATTAAAAAACATACCTATGGCGTATAAACTTACCTCGGTAGGTTTAAAATTTTTGGATATTTCCCCGATGTCTCTTAAGGCTCCGTCATTTCCCTTTATGATTGGCCGGTTGATGATAAGACTTTCCAATGTAATCTGGACATTATGACCATCCACTACAAGGAGTTCCAAATTAGAGATGTCCCCCTTGAATTTTTTACCAAGTCTTTTCGTGGCTTCAGCCTGAGAAAAAACACCCCTTTTGAGAATATTTCTTTCTTCTTTTGTAAGGCGGTAACGGTTACCTACCAAGTTCAAAGAAGGGTCTCTTGGATAACCACGGCTTTGGAGAAAGAAGAAATCTATAGCGGATAGAATTATTTTTTCTTTTACGACCAGCACAACAATCAGAAAGAAGGGGTCCTTTTGCTAAAGGACCCTCTTTGACTTATTTTTTAATTTTTTGAAGTTCTTCAGTCTTTAGCTCTTTTCTTAAAATTTTACCTACACTACTTTTGGGAAGGCTTTCTCTAATTTCTACGAGCTTTGGAACCTTGTAAGCGGCAAGTCTTGATTTACAAAATTCTATTATCTCTTCTTCCGTTAAGGTTTCTCCTGGTTTTGGCACTACAAAGACTTTAACCGTTTCACCTCTATAAGGGTCAGGAACACCTATGGTTGCTGCATCCATGACTTTTGGATGACTATAGAGAACTTCATCAATTTCACGGGGATAGATGTTATAGCCACCAGCGATGATCATGTCCTTTTTTCTGTCCACTATGAAGATGTAGCCATCCTGATCCATCATAGCTATATCGCCTGTGTAAAGCCATCCATCCCTTAGGGCATTTTTTGTTTCCTCAGGTTTTTTCCAGTAGCCCTTCATTACCTGAGGACCCTTAATTATAAGCTCTCCAGCTTCTCCTGGAGGAAGTTCTCTTTCTCCAGTTTCTAGGTCAACTATTTTTACGTAGGTATCTGACACAGGGACACCAACAGAACCGGGTTTTCTTAGCCCATGAATTGGATTACAAAGAGCAACAGGGCTAGTCTCGCTTAAACCAAATCCTTCAACAATAATACTTCCTGTCATTTCTTCAAATCTTTTCATCACATCAACAGGCATTGGAGCAGAACCTGTGATGCAAAATCTTACAGAGGAGAGGTCAAATTTATGGATTTCTGGATGATTTACTATAGCAACATAGAGGGTTGGAACGCCAGGGAATAGGGTGGGCTTTGTTTTGTTCATAACTTTGAGAAGATCGTTAATTTCAAACCTGGGTATCAAAATAATTTGTGTTCCTGTATAAAGTGCCCAGTTCATACAAGTAGTCATGCCAAAAACGTGGAACAACGGAAGAAGTCCTACAATTCTTTCTTGTCCCCATCTTAGATCAGGAAACCAGGAAGTGATTTGCACAACATTAGCAAGAATGTTTTTATGAGTAAGCATAGCTCCTTTGGGCACACCGGTAGTCCCACCTGTATATTGAAGAACTGCAACATCATCAAGGGTTGCCGGACAGGGTTTTTCTGTAGGAGGGGTGTTCTTTATTAGTTTGCTAAAGTTTAAAATAGACTCACTATAGGGAACTTTCGTAAAAAGCTTTTGCTTCTTTGCCTTCAGAGGATAAAGCATTGCAAGGTGGAAAGGAAGAGCTTCTTTAAGACTTGTTACGATAACTTTTTTTACTCCTGTTTTTGGAAGAGCATCTTTCACCTTGGGAAATAGATGGTCAAGGACAATGGCTATTTCCACATCGCCGTTATTCCACTGGTGTTCTATCTCCCTTTCTACATACATAGGATTTGTGTTGACAACTACTCCCCCTAACCAGAGTATGGCGTAGTAAGAAATTATAACTTGAGGGCAGTTAGGAAGCATAATGGCAACTTTTGTGTCTTTTCCAACTCCAAGCCTTGAAAGGGCTTCCGCAAAACGCATTATTTGGTTCCATAGGTCACCGTAGGTAAGAGTAGCGCCGTAAAAGTAAGTAGCGGGAAGATAAGACCATTTTTTTACATTTTTAGAAAGTATAACTGGGAGAGTCTCTTCTGGATAGTTGGTGTGCCTGGGCACCCCTTTGTCATAGTGGCCAATCCATAGAGATTCAATAGAATCTAGTGACATTTCATAGAACCTCCAAATAAAAATAGGGAAGCCCTCAGGGCTTCCCGCTATTTCAAACTAACAGGTGGATTTATATTTTCTAATTTCTTCTGTGAAAACTGGTATAAACTTGAAGAGATCTTCTACTATGCCGTAATCAGCTTTGCTAAAAATGGGAGCATCGGGGTCTTTGTTGACCGCTACTATATACTTTGATGAACCCATGCCAGCAAGGTGTTGGATAGCTCCAGAGATACCTACCGCTATGTAAAGATTTGGAGTTACCACCTTTCCGGTTTGTCCTACCTGATCGGAATGGGGTCTCCAGCCTGCGTCAACAGCTGCTCTGGAAGCTCCAACAGCAGCTCCTAAAAGCTTTGCAAGTTCTTCCAACATAGCAAAGTTTTCGGGCCCTTTCATTCCACGGCCACCAGATACGATAATGCTTGCTTCTGTAAGTTCTACCTTGCCAGAGGTGTCCATTTCAACGCTTAGGACTTTTGACTTTGCTTCAGGGATGGTAACGGATGGAGTTACAATTTCTGCTTTTTTGTCTTCGTTAGGAACTAAACAGCTCATTACGTTAGGTCTACAAGAGATTATAGCTGGTTCTGCTGTCCACTCATACCACCCAAGACATTTCCCACCGAAAAGGGGTCTTTTGGCTTTGATTTTGCCATCGACAATGGATATTTCTGTAGAATCCTGAGCAAGACCTGCTTCAATTCTTGCTGCCAGACGAGCAGAAAAGTCTTTGCCATTCATAGTTGCTGGAAGGAGTATAACCTTTGGATTTATCTGGTTTAGGATTTCCGAAGCTATTGGAGCGTATACTTCGGCGTTATAGTGTTCGCAGGCAGGGTTATCTACTACGAAAACCTTGTCTACGCCGTAATTTCCAAGCTTGTCCGCTTTATCTGAAAGACCGGAACCTATGGCTATGGCATAAAGCTCAAGTCCCAAGGCATCGGCTATCCTTCTACCTTCGCTGGCTATTTCGAAAGAAACTTTTTTAAAGCTACCATCTCTATATTCAGGAATTATACATACACAGCCTGCCATCTCTTTTCTCCTTCCTTAGATAACTCCAGCTTCTTCGTGAAGAAGTCTAACAAGTTCCTTTGCTTTGCCTTCTGTATCAAGGTTGCCATTGATAATTTTTCCTGGCTTTCTCTCAGGTGGTCTTTCAAGGGATGTTAATTTGATTTTAGCAGCAGTTCCACCACATTCGTCAACACTAAGACCAAGGTCAGAAAGTTTTTTGATCTCCAGGGGTTTTTTCTTAGCTTTCATGATGCCAGGAAGGCTAGCATACCTTGGATTCCAAACTGCATGGGAGCCTCCCATAGTGACAACCGCTGGAAGAGGTGAAGACATTACGATTTTTCCTCCTTCAACGGGTCTTTCAATTTTTACAGTTTGACCATCGCATTCCATAGAGAGAGCAAGAGGAAGGTGTGGCCATCCAAGAAGTTCTGCTACCATGGGGCCTCTTTGATTATGATCGTAGTCTACCGCTCTATGGCCACAAAGGATGATGTCTGGATTTAGTTGCTTTACAGCTGCAGTCAAGGCTTTGGCAATACCGAGGCTGTCGCTTTCGTCAAGGGCGCTATCGTCTATAAGGATGCCTTTATCTGCTCCCATGGCTAAAGCGGTTCTTATGGATTCTACAACTCTTTGGGGACCCCAGCTTACAATGGTTACTGTTCCGCCGTGTTTTTCTTTGAGTCTTAGAGCTGCTTCTACTGCAAATTCATCGTAGGGATTTATAATCCATTTCAGGTCGGTCGTTACTATGGATTTGCCATCATCGGCGATACGGATGACCGATTCCGTATCTGGCGTTTGCTTGAGCAACACAACGATGTTCACAATACCCCTCCTTTTTTATTAATGGTAAAGCAAAATCAAATCAAATTTCTCTAATCCAAATTTTTTACTTTATTGCAAGCACTTTTTTCTAAAAAATATCGTGAATGATGATTCATTCATGATATATCAACAAAAATTTTTTATAGCAACAAAAAATGTAGGGAGACTTCGAATTTTAGGATTTTCAAATAGATTTTTTTTATATTAAATTAGGGTAACAAAGATTTGAGGAAATGGAAAGGAAGGAGGTTTTTATGAACCAGCCCGTAATTGCAATGGCAGTAAGAACTGCTGTTGGAAGCTTCGGTAAATCCTTGGCAGAGGTTTCTGCTGTTGAACTGGGGGTTGTTGCCCTTAAAGAAGCTATGAAAAGGATTAATTTAGAACCAAAAGAAGTTGACGAGGTCATTCTTGGAAATGTTCTGCAGGCAGGTCTTGGTCAAAACCCTGCAAGGCAGGTTGCTGTAAAATCTGGAATTCCCATAGAGGTGCCTGCCTATACTATAAACAAAGTTTGTGGCTCTGGACTTAAGTCTGTTATTCTTGCTGCTCAGATTGTCATGCTTGGTGACGCCAACGTTGTAGTTGCAGGTGGTATTGAAAACATGAGCCAAGCTCCTTATGCCATACCCAAGGCTAGGTGGGGTCAAAGGATGGGGCATACTAACATAGTCGATTTAATGATCTATGATGGGCTTTGGGATATTTTTAACGGTTATCATATGGGAATAACTGCTGAGAACTTAGCTGAAAAATATAATATTACCAGAGAAGAGCAAGATGCCTTTGCTTTGGAAAGTCAGCGAAAGGCAGAAAATGCAATAAAAAGTGGATGTTTTAAGGAGGAGATTGTTCCAGTTTTAGTTCCCCAAAAGAAGGGTGATCCTATTGTTTTTGATACCGACGAGCATCCCAGGTTCGGCACAACGATGGAAGCACTAAGTAAACTTCCACCAGCCTTTAAGAAGGATGGAACTGTTACTGCTGGAAATGCTTCCGGTATAAACGATGGAGCGGCCATTGTTATTGTGATGTCTGAAAAGAAGGCTTCCAGCCTTGGTATAACCCCAATGGCTTATATCCGATCCTATGGGACTGCAGGGGTTGATCCAAGTATTATGGGCATTGGTCCTGTTTATGCGAGTAGAAAAGCTCTTCAGAAGATTGGTTGGAAGGTAGAAGACCTTGATTTAATAGAGGCCAATGAGGCCTTCGCTGCTCAATCTATAGCGGTCAACAGGGAAATGGGCTGGGATCTTAGTAAAGTTAATGTCAATGGTGGAGCTATCGCTCTTGGACATCCAATAGGGGCTTCCGGTGCCAGAATCTTGACAACACTTCTTTATGAGATGAAAAGAAGAAATGCCAGAAAGGGGCTTGCAACCCTTTGTATTGGTGGTGGTCAAGGTGTAGCTTTAACCGTTGAACTTCCGTAGAAGGAGGGGAAAGAATGTCTTATAAAAATATTTTGTTTGAAGTAAAAGAAGACGGTGTTGCTCTTCTCACCATTAACCGTCCTGAGGCTTTGAATGCCTTAAATCCAGAAACCCTTGAAGAGATTGATATGGTTCTTGATTCCATAGAGAAAAACGGCAATGTTAAAGTGCTTGTAATAACCGGAGCTGGTGATAAATCTTTTATTGCCGGAGCAGACATTAAGGAATTTCCAAAGATGAACCCCTTACAGGCCTATAAGTTTGCGGAAAAAGGCCAGAGGGTTTTTTTCAGACTGGAGGCGCTTCCTATTCCCGTTATAGCCTGTGTAAATGGCTTTGCCCTTGGGGGTGGCTGTGAACTTGCAATGAGTTGTGATTTTATTTATGCCTCTGACAAGGCAAAGTTTGGTCAACCTGAAATTAACCTTGGTATAATTCCTGGTTTTGGCGGCACCCAGAGGCTTGCACGGCTTGTGGGAAGGGCAAAGGCTAAAGAGCTTTGTATGACGGGTGAGATGATCTCTGCTGAGGAAGCCAAAAATATTGGCCTTGTTGCTAAGGTGTTTCCTTCTGAGAAATTGCTTGAGGAAACCTTAAAAATTGCTTCTGCTCTTGCCCAGAAAAGCCAAATTGCCTTGAGGGCAATTAAAAAAGTTATTGATGAAGGTGTTGGTATGGATCTTAGAAGTGGTTGTGCCCTTGAGGCTAACGCTTTCGGGTTTGTCTTTGCTAGTGAGGATGCTAAAGAAGGTGTTAGTGCCTTTATTGAGAAGAGAAAGCCAAATTTTAAGGGTGGGTATGAAAAGTAAGTGAAATTTTTCTATTGACATTTAAAAAAAATAGTAGAAATATTGACTTCACCAATTGGATGGTTGGTTTGTAAAACTAATAAACCTTAATGTGGAGGTTAAAGTATGAAGCGTTTGATCGCTGTTTTGATGGCATTAGCTCTTTGTGTGTTTTTTGGTGTAGGCTCTGCTTCTGCAGCGGAAGCTAAGTGCCCTGATTCCTTCAAAGCTCTTGACAAAAATGGCGATGGCAAGCTCTCTCTTGATGAGTTCAAAGCTGGTGGTGAAAAGAATACTGAAGATGCTTTCAAGGCAAAAGATGCTAATAAGGATGGCGCTATCAGCTTAGAAGAAATGTGCCCACCCGAAAAGAAGTAATTAATAAGTAGTTATAACCTGAGGGGATGGGCTTAGCTAAGTCCATCCCCTTTTTTATTTATATGTCTAACTCTCTTACTTCTAAGGCATTGTTCTGAATAAATTCTTTTCGAGGTTCTACATCATCTCCCATAAGAATTGTAAAAAGTTCTTCTGCCTGGTAGTGGTCTTCTATTCGGACCTGGAGAAGAGTTCTTTTTTCGGGATTCATTGTAGTTTCCCAGAGTTGTTCTGGGTTCATCTCTCCAAGCCCTTTGTATCTTTGAATTGTTAAGCCTTTTCGAGCAAACTCTAGCAGAAAGTTATAAAGACTTTCAAAATTTTCACAAAATACTGATCCCTTTTCCTCTTTAGAAGAGTTTTGAACCACTTTAAAAGTTGCTTCCTTGTAGGGAATTATGCTTTTTGCCAGGTGGGAGATTTTTTTAAGTTCTATGGATTTTAGAAATTCATAGCTTAGCTTGACCTGGTTGTGATCGGGATCTGTTATATAAAGGTCGTGTCCTCTTTGTTCTTCTTCAATTTCTATGAAAACTGTATATCCAAGCGATTCTAGATGTTCCTTAATTTTGAAAGAGGCTTCCTGAACCTCGGGCTGGTTTAAGGCCTTTATAACCTGTTCTAAAAGAGCTTTAGGTATTCCCTTTGCAATAGTTTTTTCTAGTAATTTAGAATACTTGGTATAATTTTTTACAATTTCCCAGAGTTCATCCTTTGATAGCTCTACCCATTCATTCTTACTTTTTTCCCAAAAGATCTTTGACTTGCTGAAAGCTCTTTCCAATAAAAAGTGGGTTAGCTCTTCGTCATCTTTTATGTATTTTTCTGATTTGCCTTCTGCTACTCTGTAAAGAGGAGGCTGGGCTATGTAGAGGTGTCCCTTTTCTATTATCTCCGGCATCATACGGAAGAAAAACGTAAGAAGAAGGGTTCTTATGTGGGCGCCATCAACATCAGCATCGGTCATAAGAATAATTTTGTGGTATCTAAGGTTTTTAATATCAAACTCTTCCCTACCGATTCCCGTTCCAAGAGCAGCTATCATGGTTCGAATTTCTTGATTTTGAAGCATCTTATCAAATCTTGCCTTTTCAACATTTAGAATTTTCCCCCTTAGCGGAAGAATCGCTTGAAATCTTCTATCTCTTCCTTGTTTTGCGGAACCTCCTGCGGAGTCTCCTTCCACTATGAATATTTCGCTTTTACTGGGGTCTTTTTCTTGACAGTCAGCAAGTTTTCCAGGAAGACCATGATCACTTAAAGCACCTTTTCTTCTTGCAAGCTCTCTTGCTTTCCTAGCAGCTTCCCTTGCTCTGAAGGTCTCTAGAACTTTATTAAGGATCGCTTTAAAAGTATTTGGATTTTCTTCAAAAAAAGTGCTTAGCTTTTCATAGGTGAGTTGTTCCATGTAGCTTCTTATTTCCATATTTCCAAGCTTTGTTTTTGTTTGACCTTCAAACTGGGGTTCAGGCACCTTGACGCTTATTACCGCTACAAGCCCCTCCCTTACATCCTCGCCACCTAATCGTTCCACTTCGTTTTTGGGAACCTTATGTTCAATAGCGTAATGCTTTATTGCCTTTGTGAGTCCTGCTTTGAAACCTACAAGATGGGTTCCACCCTCTTTTGTGTTAATATTGTTTGCAAAAGACAAGATTTTTTCTTGATAGGATTGATTGTATTGAAGGGCTACTTCCATAATTACATCCGATCGGATACCGGAAAAGTATATTACTTCTGGGTGAAGGGGTTCTTTGTTGGAATTTAGATGTTCAACAAAGGCTTTAAGTCCACCTGAATAATTGTAATTTTTAACCTTTCCGGTTCTTTCATCAACAAGTTTAATAAAGATTTCAGGGTTTAGATAGGCCAGCTCTCTTAGTCTTTCTGCCAAAATGTCATAGTGGATAGAAGTGTCAGGAAAAATTTCTCCGTCGGGTTTGAATGTAATCTTGGTGCCTCTTTTTTTCGTTTCTCCGATAATTTTTAGTTCCGTTACTGGTTTTCCTCTTTCATACCGCTGGTAATAGACTTTACCATCTCTTCTTATTTCTACTTCTAAGTATTCACTTAAAGCGTTTACTACTGAAACTCCAACTCCGTGAAGACCTCCAGAAACTTTGTAAATACTTTTATCAAACTTTCCTCCAGCGTGAAGCATAGTCATCACGACCTGAACAGCAGGGATGCCTTCCTTTTCGTGGATGTCCACAGGGATACCTCTTCCATCATCTTCTACTGTTACACTTTCATCGATGTGGATTGTTACTTCTATGTTTTTACAATAGCCTGCCAGGGCTTCGTCTATGCTGTTGTCGACAACTTCAAAAATAAGATGATGAAGACCCTCTGTTGATATGTTGCCAATATACATGGAGGGGCGTTTTCTTACTGCCTCAAGACCTTCCAAAACAGTTATCTGCTGGGCTGTGTAGGTCTCGACGTTGTTTTGGCCTTCGGAACTCGTTTTTACTACCATGCACCTTCACTCCCTTTAGAAATTTTGAATTTGCCTTTTTCATATACCACTGAATTGGAATTTTTTAAATTTTTTTAAGAATCCTTTTGAAAAGCTGTTGAAAAATTTACTAAATAATCTCAATATCTTACAATTTTTGAAATGTAATTTTTCTTGACAAAATTCTTTATAAATTTGTATCTTAATTTTGACGCCTATGGGTAGGAGCTTTTCAGTATCTGTAACTTCAATAGTTTGGTAGGGGCTAGTAGACTAAGAAGCGTTAAATAGGTTTTGGTTGAGTGATTATTCATTCATTTTACCAAAGGAGGGTAGGATGGGAAAAAGAGTTTTTATGGTTTTACTGGGGGTGCTTCTAATTTCAGGCATTTCCTGGGCTGCCGAAGAAGAGAAGGGAAGGGCAGAAGACATTACTAAAGAAGTAATTGTTGGTCCAGGAAGTGTAAGTATTGCCACTACAAAAGACATTTTAATGAGTTTTGGCGCTACTGTTCGTTTCATTCCCACTCTAGAGTCAAACTGGGATTTTGGTATGTCTGACAACGTGCCTGGTTTCCTAGGTGGTAGGCTAAACAGAAGATTTTTCGAAGCCCACTTCAATGAAAGTGGAACAGTGCATGATGGTTATATAAGAAACGAAACAAAACTTTATTTTAACGCAATGCCAAAGGATAGAGCCTGGTCTTTCTATGCAGCCCTTGAATTTGACCGTCCACTTGATACAGATACCGTCGATAATAGAGGTGGTAGAGGAGATAACAGCAATTTTGGTCTTGAAAGATTAAATGCAAGCATTGCCCTGCCTTTCAATACTAGGCTTCATGCGGGATGGGATGTTTGGGGACTTGATCATTATGATGGTGCTTCTATGGTCTATGCCGATGATAACCCTGGTTTCTGGTTGGATGGTGAAGCTGGTCCTATTACTTACAGCATTGGCTACTTTAAACTTCAAGACACAGATTTCCAAACCGGCCTTACCAATGCTATTCAAGACAGATACTATTTTGATGTTGATAGCGACAGGGATCTTATTGCTGGCTGGCTTAAATATAAAATTGACGACAATAACGCAATTAAATTCATGTATGCCTACGATCGTATAAGAAGTGTGCCAGTAAGAGATTTTCTTAGTGCTATAAGTGGTGGATCTGCTGGTATTACTGGAAATAGAGATCCCGAGATTGATTCCCACCATATAGGTGCTTACTGGACTGGTAAGTTTGGTATATTTGAGCTCTTTGCTGAGGGAGCCTATCAATTTGGAAGTGCAGACAATACAGGTCTTAGTAGATACGGTCTTCACAACGATTATGACATAAGAGCTTATGCCTTGGCAGCAAATATCGGTGCTGATTTAAAAGATTTCTTTGGTTTTAGTGTAAAACCTAGAGTAGGTATTATGTATACCTCTGGCGATGACGATCCAACCGACGATAAGCTCGAAGGTTATGAGGGCGTTGAAAATGCCCAAAGATTTTCTAACTACTGGGGCGGTGAAAACACCATTATAGCGGATACCAATTTTATTCTTGGTTCCGTCCTCTACGGATTCCTTCCTGAACTTTACGGAAATGGAACTCCCGTTTTTACCGGTGGACTTCAGAACTTTGCGGGTGGTGGCGGTGGAAGAGGTGATAACCCCGGTCTTACTATGTTAAGTTTTGGTCTTACTGTATCTCCCAAGGTGTTTCTCATCTACAGAACAAATGTTAATATGTTTTGGTGGAATGAAGATTTTAAGGTTACAAGCTGGGTAAATCCTGCAGTAACTACTTGGATAGAATCAGGTTACGCTGGAACTGAATGGGACAACGAGATCACATTAGCTCTTAGCAAAAATACTTTCATCAAAGGACAATTTGCTTTCTTCTTCCCAGGTGATGTTGTTAAAGATATTACCAGGGCTATAAGTGGCACTGAAAGTGATGATGTAGCTTCACGTGTTGCGGCAGAGCTTATATGGAACTTCTAGGATTTGGGCTGAGCTAGATTTAGTATTGTTAAGTTAATCAAAAGGGGTATAATGGCTTTTGCCATATACCCCTTTTAGTTTTTGGAGGCTTATATGAACGGAAAATTAAGCTTTTGCCTTGTTTTGCTTTCTTGGTTACTTGTTTCATGTTCTGGCATGTTTCCGGATATAGTCAGTGAAGAACCTCTGGAAGGGCATACCTTTTCAAGCGCCCAGGTTAGGCAAATCCTTATTGATCAACCTTTTCTGCTTTCAGGAGATTACTTTCTTAGAAGAAATCCCGAAAAGGAAGCCACCAATCTTTTTCAAATATTTCTAGGAGCGGGTGAAAAGGCTAAGGCTGAAGCAAGCGAGCAGGAAAAAAGACTTGCTAAGCTAGAAGAAGCGGTATTTAGAAAAAAAGAATCTCCAGCGCCTTCTTCTGTAGCAGTTGCTGAATATAGGATAAAGGTGGGCTTTTTTATAGATTATCAAAATATCGACATTAGAGATGGTGAGGTTTTTTTGAAAGTGGCTAAAGAGATTACCCAGGCTAAAGGAGCAATCTTTGTGGATCATCGTGACATTCAGGATGTTCTTTCTAGAACCGATTGCATTGCTAGGAAAGACCTTGGTTGTATGAGCAAAGTTGTTGGTATATATCCGGGAGCAAGGTTTTTGCATCTGGTAGAAATATTGGAAGTTCCAAAGGCTGGTAAAGCTAGAGCTAGAGTTAGTATTGTTGATACAGGGCTTAATTATAGATATCCTTCCATGGAAGTGGAGATGCCAATAAATAACGACAAAGACAGGCAGGAATTTATGTCTATTATTGCTTCCAAGTTGGTGGAGATTTCCTTGGAAAAAAAGAATACCATGCCCTGGTTTTGCAAAGCCTTTTCTCAGGATGAAAAGAACAGATGGTTTATAAGTGCTGGTTCTTCTTCGGGTATAAAAGAAGGAGATGTTCTTACAATTGTTTCGGGAGGCAAGATAGTCAATGCACCCACAGGAGTTCCAGCTGGATGGATTCCAGGCAATTCGAAGGGAGCTGTAAAAGTAGAAAGAATTGTAAATCCCGAGCTTGCCATTGTAACGCTTGAGTCTGGTGCACCTCCAGACTTAGAAGATTTTCTTATACCAAAGGGTAAATAAGGAGCTTTTGGACTATGACTAAGAAGGTTTTTACGCCACCCCCCAATTTCATCAAAGACATCATAGAAGAAGATATAAAAACAGGTAAATATGGTGGTAGGGTTCATACGAGGTTTCCACCGGAACCAAACGGCTTTCTCCACATAGGACACGCTAAATCTATATGTTTGAACTTCGGACTTGCCCATGAGTATGGTGGAAAGTGCAATCTTAGAATGGATGATACCAATCCTTCTTCAGAGGATGTAACCTATGTAGAAGCCATAAAAGAAGATGTGAGATGGCTTGGTTTTGATTGGGGAAATCGGGTCTATTATGCTTCTGATTATTTCGAAGAGCTCTATAACTATGCTGTTGAGTTAATTAAAAAGGGTAAAGCCTATGTGGATAGCCTAAGTCCTGAGGAGATCAGAGAATATAGAGGCACTCTTACAGAACCTGGTAAAGAAAGCCCTTACAGAAATAGAAGTGTTGAAGAGAATTTGGAGCTCTTTGAAAGGATGAGAAAAGGCGAGTTTCCTGAAGGGTCTCATGTTCTAAGGGCTAAGATAGATATGAAGCATCCCAACCTCAATATGAGAGACCCTGTCATGTATAGAATCAAATATACTGAACATTATAGAACCGGTAACAAGTGGTGTATCTATCCAACCTATGATTATGCCCATTGTGTATCCGATTCCATTGAAGGCATTACCCACTCTATTTGCACACTGGAATTTGAAGATCATCGCCCCCTTTATGATTGGTTTTTAGATGAACTGGGGCTATATCACCCTAAGCAAATTGAGTTTGCAAGGCTTAATCTGACCTACACTGTTCTTAGCAAAAGATATTTGTCTATTCTTGTCAAAGAGGGATATGTTTCTGGCTGGGATGATCCAAGAATGCCTACCATAAGGGGTCTTAGGCGGAGGGGATATACTCCTGAAGCAATAAGAGATTTTTGCGAAAGAATCGGAGTTGCCAAAAGAAATAGCATTGTAGATATTTCCCTCCTCGAACACTGCATAAGGGAGGATCTTAACAATAGAGCTCCCAGGGCAATGGTTGTCTTGAGGCCTCTTAAGCTTGTTATTGTCAATTATCCTGAAGGACAGGCTGAAGAGCTTGAAGCCATAAATAACCCTGAAGATCCATCAATGGGAACAAGAAAAGTTCCCTTTTCTAGAGAGCTCTACATAGAAAAAGATGACTTCAGGGAAGACCCACCGAAGGATTACTACAGGCTTGCCCCGGGAAGGGAGGTCCGGCTTAGGTATGGTTACTATGTGACCTGTGTTGATGTAAAAAAGAATTCTCAGGGAGAAGTGGTAGAGGTTCACTGCACCTATGATCCAGCAACTAGGGGTGGCTGGAGTGCCGATGGAAGAAAGGTAAAAGGAACTATTCACTGGGTTTCGGCGTCTCATGCAATTCCTGTAGAAGTGAGGCTTTATGATCATCTTTTTACAAGGGAAGATATGGTTAATCTTCCCGAGGGAGAAGATTTTAGAAAATATATAAACCCCAAATCCCTTGAAATTCTATATCCCTGCTATGCTGAGCCTTCTCTTGCGATGGCTCCTCCAGAGAGTCGTTATCAATTTGAAAGGCTTGGGTATTTTGCAGTGGATCCGGTTCTTACAACTAAAGAGCGGATAGTTTTTAATCGCATTGTAACTCTGAAAGATTCATGGGCGAAGATAGAGAAGAAAATTAGTCAGAATAAATGAAAAAGGATAGGTTAAGAAAGGGGTTTTCTACAGGCACCGCTCTAACTGCTGGTATTTTAGCAGGTTTAAGGTTTTTGCTGGGAGGTGAGAAAAGAAGCCAGCTAGCCCTATGGATTCCTGCAGGTTTTTATATTACCGTGCCTGTTGAAATTAAGGGATATTCAAACCATATGGTTGACGTTGAGGTTATAAAAGATGGTGGAGATGATCCCGACGTTACCCATGGAATGCCTATAAATGTCTCTGTTGGTATCGTTGAAAAACAGGATAAAGAAAAGAGTAGAATATGGATTGACGCTTGTGAGGGTGTAGGAACAGTTACGAAGCCAGGGCTTCCCGTTGCGGTAGGAGAGCCTGCTATAAATCCCGCTCCAAGAAGCATGATTGTAAAAAATGTGGACTTCCTCTTTAGTGTCGCTTTGATTGGCAAAGCAACTAAAGCTATCTTCTTCTCCCAAAACCCAACCCTCAAAATAGCCAATTTCTCCTCTTCTTCCGCCAAAACCATATCTCTTGAGCTTTCTAGCAAGATAGACTTTGATATTTATGTCAGAGTCTCCATTCCAGGGGGTGAAAGGATTGCTGAAAAGACCTTAAATCCTCGCCTTGGCGTTGTGGGAGGGCTTTCTATCTTGGGAACAACGGGACTTGTAAAGCCCTTTTCCAACGAATCTTACAGGGAGACCATAGATTATGCCTTACGTTTTGCCAAGGCTAATGGCTCTTTTTCGGTGGTGCTTACCACAGGAGGAAAAAGTGAGGGCTATGCTAGAGCAGTTTTAAAGGGTATGCCATCCTTTTCTTTTGTGCAAATAGCGGACTTTTTTGAGTTTTCTCTAAAAAGAGCAGAGCATTATGGTTTCTCTTCTGTAATACTTGCAACTTTCCTTGGCAAAGCTATTAAGATGGCTCTGGGATATGGTTATACCCATGCTCACAAAGCAAGACTTGATATGAAGAGACTTTCTGAAATACTCAATGTTTCTCCAGAGGTTTCTAAACTTATTGCATCTTCCAACACTGCTATGGAGATGGTGGATATTTTGAAAAGGGAAGGGTTACTGCCTTTGATAGAAAGGATAGCTCTTTTGGCTCTTTCTAACTCCGCAAAGTTAGCTCCTTTGGTAAGGGAACAAAGGATTATAATCTTTGATTACAACGGAGAAGTTTTGAGTGACCTCTTCAATCCCAGCTCTTTTTAGATTTTGGCGCCTCATGCTTTATATTTTTCCCTTCCACTATGAATATTACATTTTCCGCTATGTTTGTTGCAATATCGGCAGATCTTTCCAAACACCTTGCCACTATAACATTCTGTATAGCCTGTTCAGCACAGCTTGGATGATCTACAATGAAGTTTATGGATTCCTTTAATACATTGTAATTTGCATCGTCTGCCTCATCATCCATTTCGCATACTTTCCTTGCTAATTCTACATCATCATCGGCAAAGGATTTTAATGCCTGGGATATCATGTAGATCGATACCTGGTAGAGTTTTTCAAAATCGGGAGGTTGGCAAATAGGGGGTAGCTTAGCAAGTCTTATGGCACGCTGAGCTATGTTGACCGCTTGATCGGCAATCCTTTCAATTTCTGTGTTCATCCTTGAGACAGCTACTATAAACCTTAAATCTCTTGCCACAGGTTGTTCCAAGGCTAGAAGGCTTAGGACTTTGTTATCTATTTTGACTTCCATAAGATCTATGGTTCGGTCATTATTTATGATACTTCTTGCATGGTTTTCATCATAGCTCAAAAAGGCCATAACTGCGCTTTGAATAGCTTCCAGAGCAAGGTTTCCCATCTTAAGAAGCTCGCTTTTTAAGGCTTCTAATTCCTTGGTAAACTGGGCTCTTAAAATCATGGTTTCTTCTAATTCCTTTCTTTAGGAAGTGAAAAACAAAACTTGGCCCCTTTTCCAGGAGCACTTTCAACCCATATATCTCCACCATGATTTTTTATTATGTGTTTACAAATGGCAAGTCCTAAGCCTGTGCTAAGAGTTTTTTTAGTTCTTGTTGGTTCTATCCTGTAAAATCTTTCAAATATCCTCTCTTGATGTATTGCATCTATACCAGGCCCTTTATCTTCGAGGCATACCATTATTTTGCCGTCTTCAGTTTCTTCAACAATCAATCTTAAAGGAGTTTTCATGGGTTGATATCTTATTGCATTGTCAAAAAGGTTCTGAAAGACCTTATAAAGGTCTGATTCAATGCCTCTGACAGTGGAATTTTGGGTTTTGATGTCCCTTATCAATTCTATGCCTTTTTGCTTTGCTGTAGGAATAAACATCTCCCAGGCTTCCTCTGCTATCCCTATAATGTCTAGAGGTTTAAAATCCTCCTTTCTGATTTCACCACTTTCTAACTTTACAAGTTCTAAAAGTTTTTGGACAAGTTCTATCATGTAATTAGCATTTTTTAAGATTGTTTCAATAAATTTGACGTTTTGTTCCCTCATTTCTGGATTATTTATGCTTTCAAGAAGTGTTTCCGCATATCCTTTAATGGATGAAAGGGGTGTTCGAAGTTCATGGGATACATTGGCTATAAAGTCTTTTCTCATCTTATCTAGCCGTTTTATTTCGGAAATGTCGTGAAATACTGCAACAAGCCCGTAGAACTGGCCATCCTTTTCGATTCTGCTTATAGTTATGTCGTAGGATTTTCCACTTTCTATTACAGTGACGGGAAATTTTAGGTATTTAATGCCCACTCTATGGACTTCTTCACATTTTTCTTGGAAATGAGGCACAGGGAAGACTTCAATAGGATGGCGACCAAGATATTTAGTCGTTTTTAAGATATTCTGCTCCATAAACTTATTGGCTCTTAAGATTTTTAGATTTTTATCAAGGAGTAGAACTCCCTCTCTCATTTCATCCAGTATTATTTCAAATTCTTGTGACGTTTTAGAAATAAACTCGAGGTGATGGTCTATGGAATTTGCTATAAGATTTATACATTCTGCTAGTTCCGGGAACTCGAATTTAGATGGAATAGAAAGTCTTTTTTTATACTGACCCTCTGCTATTTGCCTTGCAAAGTTTATGATGGTTTCTATAGAGTTTTCCATGTTTCTGGTTAACCAATAGGCGAGGATAGCAGTAATCACAAAACTTCCAAAGAGCACCAAAAGGAATTGAGGAAGAATTTTTTGGGTTTCTCCTTCCGCTATAATTTCTGGAAAAGATACCCTTATGATGCCATCTGGGATTATAGGAACATGAGAGGATGTGTAGGTTTTTGCCACGTAAATTAGCCTTCTTTTAATGGTTGCACTTTCCCTTATACTTATACCCAAAGATGCCCGCTTTGCTTCTATCACCTCTTTCCTGTTTCCATGATTTTCAAGTTGATCAATCTTTTCGAAGGGAACCTCTGAATCAGCAATAACTTTTCCATCCTGGTCTATGTAAGTAATTCTTACGCCTAAGATAAGGGCTATTGATTTTATCCAGTCATCAAAATCTTTTTTACTTTCAAAGGATGGATGGTTTTTCAAAAGGTAAGTGGTTAAATTGAGTTTCCTTTCTGCATCCTTTATAGCTTCTTTTTGAAAAACTGAATTTAAGGTTATTTTGTAGAAATAGGCGGATCCTAAAAAGGCAAGAAAGGAAATAAACCAAAAATAGGTAAGAAGTTTATGCTGAAAAAGAATTCTTCTTTTTGGATTCACTATTCTTTTTCCCTGGTTTCAAACTTATAGCCAAACCCTCTTACTGTATTAATCCAGTGAGAGTAGGAACCCAGTTTTTTCCTGAGTCTTCTTATGTGGGTGTCCACTGTTCTTGCATAACCTTCAAACTGGTATCCCCAAACCTTATCTAAAAGAAAATCCCTTGTTAGGGTTCTCCCCTCGTTTTCTATGAAGTTAAGAAGTAGTTTGAATTCAGTAGCGGTAAGATATTCCGTGTTTCCATTTACGCTGATGGTGTGAGATTCTATGTTAAACTTTAGTCCGTCCTTTTCCCAAATCTTAATTCCTTCTTTAGGTGGTTCGTAGCGTCTAAGAACAGATTTTACTCTTAGTATGAGTTCTCTGGGGCTAAAGGGTTTTACAACGTAATCATCAGCTCCAAGTTCAAATCCAAGGATTCTATCTATTTCCTCCGACCTGGCAGTAAGAATTATAATGGGAATAGCAGCTGTCTCTTTGTGTTTTTTTAGCTGTTTGCATATTTCAAAGCCATCAACATCTGGCAACATAAGATCTAGTATTATAATATTTGGCCTTTCTTCAAAGGCGAATTTATAGCCTTCTTTTCCATTGAAAACTTGAAGGACTTTGAACCGATGATTTTGTAGATGGTAGGCTATCAAGTTGTTGATATCTTCATCATCTTCAATAACCAAGACTTTTGGCGTGCCAAGTGACATAAGATCACCTCCACATCTTCGTTTGAAAAACTTATATTTATGATAATTACAAAAACGTTACGAGGAAATTTAAAAAATGTTAAAAAAGATTGCCATATTCCATAGAGGAGCCTTAGGAGATTTTCTTCTGTGTTGCCCTATCTTTGAAGGTCTTTCCAGGCTCTGGGGTAAAAAGATAGTTTTTTGGACAAGACCTTCTTACAGGGAGCTTGTTGAATATTCGGATTTTTTTGGTGGCTTCTTTTCAAGTGATAATCCCTTTTTGTCGCTTTTTTTCGATGACAGCCTTTGGAAGAGAGCTTTTCTTCCAGAAGCTTTAGAGGGCATAGAGAAAGTGATTTTCTTTGGTAGGAGCTCACTTACGGAGGTTTCAAAGAGGTTTGGTAAAAGATTTCCGGATATTAAATCCTTCTGGATCTGTTCGATTCCAGAAGATAACCTAAAGGTGCATCTTCCCTTGTTTATAGCTGAGCAAGTTAAAAATAAATTTTTTATTGATGAATTTCCTATAAAGCCCTTTAGAGTTAACCATAATCCTAAGGTTATGGAAGAAGCGAAAAGGATAATAGGTTCTTCTGGGTTTCCAATTTTTATTCATCCTGGAAGTGGAGGCCTAAAGAAGATATGGCCTTTTAAAAGATGGCTTGGTCTTGTGAAATGGCTTAAAGAAACTTTGCCTAGCTCTACCATATTTATTGTGGTTGGTCCTGACGATGAGGTTGTTATGCCCCTTGTAAGAAGAATTGTTGTAGCCTTTGATGTGAAGGTTCTTAAAAATCTTTCTCTTTCTCTTCTTTCTTCTTTGCTTTCTTTAGGAAAGCTTTATGTAGGAAATGATTCTGGTGTTTCCCATCTTGCCGCTGCTTCTGGAGCTCCTTCTATTGTTATTTTTGGCTCAACCGATCCAGTTGTATGGGCTCCCTGGGGAGAAAAAGTAAAAATAATTAAAGACTCCTGGCGTGATGAAGAAATTCCTAGGTTAGAAGAAAACTTCGAACCACCCACTGATTTAATGAAAGACCAACTGCTTGAACTCCTTGGATTGTAAAAACTCCTGCCAAAGCCATGGTAAGATACTACTTTTTTCAAAGCCTTCCCAAGGCCATCCAGAAGGAAGGGGTGAGACCAGATGAAGTTCTATTTTTTTGGTTGGATGGAGAAAGGTTATCTCTTTTGCAAAAAGACATATTCTGTTACCTGAAAGTTTTACAGAAGAGTTGTAAAGGGTATCTCCCAAAATGGGGTGTCCTATATAGCTTAGTTGAGCCCTTATTTGATGTTTTCTTCCTGTAACGGGAACAATAGAAATAAGGGTTTTCCCGGAGGATCTTTCCAAAACGCTATAATGAAGTATTGCTTCTTGGCATTGATCTAGAGGGGAATCGAAGACTAAAGTTTTGTTTCCTTCTCTTTTTATATAGTGTTTTAGAAAATCTTGATCCTTTGGGAGATTGCCTTCTACAATAGCAAAATAGACTTTTTTCACCAACCGGTCTTTAAACTGTTTTGCTAATCTTTCTGCCGCTTTTGAGGTTTTGGCAAAGACTATTATCCCCGCTACAGGTTTATCTAAACGATGGACAATAGCGGTAAAGACATTTCCTGGCTTATGGTATTTTTCTTTTATCCATAACTTTACGAGTTTTTGGAGACTATGGCCTGATCTGTCCTCTTGCACAGAAAGGCCTGAAGGTTTATACAAAACTAGTAAATGATTATCTTCGTAAAAAATAGGCCATTTAGGATGAAAAAGGTTATCACATCCCGTCATAATGAATTCTTCATCCAGCTAAAGAAACTTCTTTCTTCATCAGGTATAAAAAAGTTTAATAAGTCTCTTGTCTTCGGAAGTAAGATTATCAAAGAGCTAGCAATTTACCAACCTGAAATTATTGAAGCCCTTGTGATACCTAAAGGATTTTCTGTTTCAGAAGAGATTCTTCTTAGAATACCCAGGATGTATGAATTTTCTCCGGAGCTTTTCAACGAGATAGACATTTTCAACACTAAGAGTCCCTTCTTGGTGGTTAAGGTTAGTCCTCTTCCTGGATGGGATGGAAATTTTGAAAGGGGTTGTTCCCTTTTTCTTCCCTTTCAGGATCCCGAAAATATAGGCTCTTCTTTAAGGTCTGCTTTAGCTTTTGGGGTAACGAGGGTAGTGATCCTTAAAGAAGGAGCTAATCCTTATCATCCCAAGGCTATAAGATCTTCTGCTGGGGCTGTCTTTAAGCTAAAAATTTTTAGGGGACCCTCTATAAAGGATTTAAGCCCTTCTCTTCCTATAATTGCTCTGGATGCTGAAGGTAGAGATATAAGGAGGATAAGCTTTCCCGAAGTTTTTGGTTTACTCCCCGGTCTTGAAGGACCGGGGCTACCAGAGGTTTGGAAAGCAAAAGCTGTAAAAATTCCAACAACTGGTCTTGTAGAATCCCTAAATGGTGCTACTTCAGTAGCAATAGCTCTTTATTTATGGTTTTGCCAGCTTAAGCTTGCTCTGGGATAATTACTACCGTTACTCTTCTATTCATTTGTCTTCCCGCTTCTGTTGTATTCGTAGCAATCGGCATTGTTTCACCATAGCCAATTACTTCAATTCTTCTTGGGTCAACACCTCTTTGGACAAGGGCATCCCTTACCGCCATAGCTCTTCTTTCAGAAAGCATTTGGTTGTATTGGGATGAGCCTGTAGAGTCTGTATGTCCTTCTACTCTTATGCGGGTCTGGGGATATGTAACGAGAACCCTTGCGATGCGGTCAATTTCCGCATAGGCTCCAGGTTTTAGTGTGGCTGAATCATAATCGAATAAGAAGTCTGACTTAAAGGTCACCGCTAGAATGTTTTGTTCTCGCTGGATAGTTGCTGCCTGGGATTGAGCAAAGGCTTGCCTTAATTCCTGTTCTTGGCGATCCATGTAAGCACCTATCATTCCACCTGCGAGGCCACCTGCAAGGGCTCCGGCAGCTGCTCCAAGAAGAGCTGTTTTACCACTTCCGCCGATAGCGGCGCCAAGGGCTGCTCCTGTGGCAGCACCTATTCCTGCTCCCAGTAAGGTTCCTTGTTGCGCCTTACTTGGAGGTGGATAACCAGGAGAAGCACAACCCAACACTGCCAAAGAAATGCAAAGTATCAGGGCTATTAGCTTTTTCATGATGGTAATTTCCTCCTTTTCGAGTTAATTTTCTCAGGTAGTGTTATTTTATGTTTAATTTAAGGGGAAATAAAGTGATTACTTAAGTGGTGGTTTAAAAAAGGGCTTTCCCGGTTGACACCTGAAAGCCCTTTTAGATTTTACTTGCTTATCAGAGGAAGTTCTTCGATGAGTTCGAATTTTACTAGAAAAAGCTCTATATTTTCTTCATTCGGGTAATGTTTTCTTTTTAAAGACATAATCTTTTCCCTATCTGTTTCTTCTCCAATTTTTCTAAGAATAAGTCTTTTTCCTTTGTAACCTCCTCCCTCTTCTATAAATAGATAGGCTGCGTAAGGGTTTTTTTGAAGATTACTATGGGTTAGTCTATCTGGCATGATGAAGCCTAAGGTGTAATCATCAAAAATATGAGGTCTTGCAAAAATTGCCACATTTACTTTTCCTTGATTATCAGCTGTTGCCAAAACGCCAATACCTTTGTGGTTTTCAAAGTAAGTTGCTAGATCTTTCATTAGCTTTCCTCCTTTTTTGATTTTCCATAATTTTACAATAATCATTCTGATTTTACTGTCTATTGTGCTGTTTATTTTTATTCCCTGTGACTTGCCTTCCTCCACTAAAATATTAGTGAATGAGATGAACTAATGATTGTATCTTGACATCGCTTAAGAATTTATATATTTTGCAAGAGAATGTGAAAAAAGTATCGTATCTATTTCGTGTTCCTATACTTAAGTACCACCATATAAAAAAGGAGGAAAAGATGCCTTACGATCCAACCAAATTAGCTGATTGGCAAATTGCGGAATTGGCTGAAAAAAATATGCCAACTCCCTATGAATGGCAGGAAAGGCTCGGGCTTGAAAAAGATGAAATAATTCCCATGGGGAAAATTTGCAAGCTCGATTTTATGAAAATCATTAATCGACTTAAAGATAAACCTGATGGAAAGTATATAGAGGTTACTGCTATCACTCCTACACCCCTTGGAGAAGGTAAGACTACAACCTCTTTAGGACTTATAGAGGGTCTTGGCAAGAGGGGCAAAAATGTAGGTGGTTGTTTGAGACAGCCCTCTGGTGGTCCCACAATGAATATTAAGGGAACCGCTGCTGGTGGTGGTAATGCTCTTCTTATTCCTATGACTGAGTTTTCCATGGGGCTTACTGGTGATATAAACGCTATTATGAATGCCCACAATCTAGCGATGGTAGCTCTTACTGCAAGGATGCAGCATGAAAGAAACTACACTGATGAGCAACTCTTACGCCTTAGTGGAATGAGGCGTCTTGATATTGATCCCACAAGGGTAGAATTTGGTTGGGTTATCGACTTCTGCGCCCAGGCTCTAAGAAACATCATTATAGGAATTGGTGGTCGAAATGATGGCTACATGATGCAGTCCAAGTTCGGTATAGCGGTAAGTTCTGAGCTAATGGCGATTCTTTCAATTGTTAATGACTTGGCTGACCTAAGAAAGCGCCTTGGTGAAATTACCCTTGCCTTTGATAAAACAGGAAAGCCTGTTACTACAAGCGATCTTGAAGTTGCTGGTGCAATGTGTGCCTGGATGTTGCCAGCAATAAATCCAACCCTTTGTTGCACTATTGAATATCAGCCTGTTTTGATACATGCTGGACCTTTTGCTAATATTGCTGTGGGACAGTCCTCCATTATAGGCGACCGTATTGGTCTTAAGCTTTTTGATTACCATGTAACAGAAAGTGGTTTTGCTGCCGATATTGGTTTCGAAAAATTCTGGAACGTAAAATGTAGATTAAGCGGTCTTAAGCCTCATGTTTCCGTTCTTACCACAACCATAAGAGCTCTCAAGATGCATGGTGGTGGTCCCAAAGTTGTTCCAGGCCTTCCACTTCCTGAAGAATATACAAAAGAAAACCTTGCCCTTCTTGAAAAAGGTCTTGCTAATATGATTCATCATATTGGAATTATTAGAAAATCTGGAATAAACCCTGTTGTTTGTATCAACTCCTTCTATACTGATACACCAGATGAAATCAAGATGGTGAGAAAGGCTGCGGAAGAGGCTGGTGCAAGATGTGCCGTTTCTGAGCACTGGCTCAAAGGTGGTGAGGGTGCCCTTGAGCTTGCCGATGCTGTGATTGATGCCTGTAAAGAACCTACCGATTTCAAATTCCTTTATCCTCTTGAGATGAAGCTAAGGGATCGTGTGGAAATTATAGCCAAAGAAGTCTATGGTGCCGATGGCGTAGTATGGACACCTGAAGCCGAAGCAAAAGCTAAGATGCTTGAAGCTGATCCAAAATATGCTGATTATATGACCATGATGGTTAAGACCCATCTTAGCCTTTCCGATAATCCCGCTTTGAAAGGTGTTCCTAAGGGCTGGACCCTTACTATAAGAGATGTCTTGATTTATTCCGGTGCTAAGTTCCTCTGTCCTTGCGCTGGAACTATAAGCCTTATGCCAGGAACATCCTCCAACCCCGCCTTTAGAAGAGTTGATGTTGACGTCAATACAGGTGCTGTTAAAGGACTGTTCTAAGTATTGATAATATTCGAAAACTATGGTCGAGAATTCATTCTCGACCAGCTTAATTTTTTAGGAGGCTTTAAATGTCAGCAAAGCTTATTAAGGGAACAGAGGTAGCAAAAGCTATAAGAGAAGAGCTTAGGCAGGAGGTTCAGCACCTTAAAGAGAAATACGGAATTGTTCCCGGGCTTGTCACTATCTTGGTAGGAGAAAATCCTGCTTCCCAGAGCTATGTCAGGGCAAAACAGCAGACTGCCCATGAGCTTGGTTTTTATTCAGTTCAGGAGGATCGTCCCGCTACAATATCAGAGGAAGAACTGCTTAAGCTCATTGATCAGTATAACAAGGATCCAAAAATCCATGGCATTCTTGTTCAGCTTCCCCTTCCAAAGCACATAAACGAAAATAAAGTTTTGTATGCCATTGATCCATCAAAGGACGTGGATGCCTTTCACCCCTTTAATGTTGGGAAACTTATGATAGGTGAGCCCGATTATCTTCCCTGCACCCCTGCCGGCATCCAGGAGCTTCTTATTAGAACAGGTGTGGAAACTGCAGGTGCTGAGGTTGTAGTAATTGGTAGATCCAACATAGTTGGAAAACCAATTGCAGTCATGCTTATGCAAAAAGGCAAAGGCGCCAACGCAACAGTTACAGTATGTCATACGAAAACAAAGGACGTTGTTTTCCATACTAAAAGAGCAGATATTCTAATTGTGGCTGCTGGAGTTGCCGAATACGTAAAAGGTGATTGGATAAAGCCTGGTGCGGTGGTTATTGATGTTGGCGTAAATGAAGTTGGAAGAACGGCAGATGGAAAACGTATCCTGAAAGGAGATGTTGCTTTTGATGAGGCAAAAGAGGTTGCTAGCGCTATTACTCCCGTTCCAGGTGGTGTTGGACCTATGACTATCACCATGCTTATGAAAAATACTGTAAGGGCTTGTAAACTTCACAATAACATCAAAGACTAACCGTGTTTTTTGATGCTAGAAATCAAAAAGGGGTGTCCTTTTAGACACCCCTTTTTATTTACTAGAAGTTAGGACCTAATTCTTTGATTTTATCTACCATACCCTGAGCGATTTCGATAAATTTGCTAGCTTTGCCAGCACCTACGCTAAAAATCGCAACCCTTTCGCTATTTATACCTACATCTGAAAGAATCTGCTGAACATATTTTACTTTCTTTTCAGCCTTTTCTATTCCGCTTTTGAACTGACAACTATCGGGCTGGCATCCTGCCACATAGACACCATCTGCACCATTTTCAAGGGCTTTGAGAATATGTAAAGCATCTAGCCTTCCGGTGCAAGGAAGCTGGACAATCCTAACATTGGCCGGGAGTTTCCATTGGGCTTTTTCTGCTACCTCGGCTGCCGCTGAAGCGCAATTGGAACAGCAAAAAGCTATAATTTTCGGTTCAAAACTACTCATTGTGGTGTCTCCTTTTTGTTTTTAGTTAAGCTTCCTTTACCAGAGATTCTGTCATAAGCACAATATGGTCATCACTAAGTTTTCTAAACATTATTGCCTTGCCTGGACATTCACTTACGCACATACCACAGCCTCGGCAGAGGGCTGGATCAATATAAGCTGCCTCCTGAAGGCTTTCTATGAAAGGCACTCCGAAGGGGCATGTCCTTACACAGGTAAGGCAAACAGCGCAACGATCTGGGTTAACCTCTGCAACCGCTCCTCCAACAAATACAACTCCCTCTTTAAGGAATTTAACCGCTCTACCGGCTGCTGCCAAAGCTTCCTCTATACTTTCTTCAACTCCCTTTGGACCTAGAGCAAGACCTGCGAAAAAGACACCTTCGCTTTCACCATCAACAGGTTTCATCTTGGCAGGAGATTCTTTAAGAAATCCAAATTCGTCAAGACTTACTTTATAAAGACTTGCAAGTTTGGTAAGGTCTTCTGGATAAATGGCTGTTTGGAGAGATACAAAATCTGGAGTAAGTAAAACATTTCTTCCAAGGATTGGGTCATAGACTTCCACTTTGATTTTACCGTTTTCTACTTGGACAGAAGGCTTTTTGTCTAGATCGTATCTGATGAAGAGCACACCCTTTTCTCTTGCTTCCTTATAAAGGAGCTCTCTTTCACCGAAGGTTCTTATGTCCCGATAGAGCACATAAAGATCCATATCGGGATTGAGAGCTTTTAGGTCACAAACAGTTCTTACAGTGAAGGTGCAGCAAAGCCTGCTACAGTATGGTCTTTCAGGTTCTCTTGAGCCAACGCACTGGATAAAAACACCACTTTTTGCATTCTTGAAACTATCGGGATTTTCGATAAGCTTTTTGGTAAAATCAGACCATCTGTATATAGCATCGCTTTGTCCAAAGGCATATTCATTTGGCTTTATGGAATGACCACCTGTAGCTATCACAACAACACCGTGTCTTACAGTATGGGAACTGCCACCACTTTCTGTGATGGTGGACTCAAATTGACCACCAAAACCTCTAGCTCCAGTTACCGTTGAGTTAAGAAAAACCTTAATCTTGGGATGGTTATTTACCTTATCCACGAGCTCTTTTAGCATATTTTGAACGGAAGTCCCATCCCATGTAGATTTTACTTTATGGGCATGACCACCAAGACGATCCTTCTTCTCTACAAGCACCACATCTATGCCCTGGTTTGCCATCTCAAGGGCTGCTGTCATCCCCGCTATACCACCACCTATTACCAGGGCAGACTGTTCTATAGAGACTGCCTTTATTGGTAAAGGCTCAGAAAGCCTTGCATGAAGCACAGAAGTTCTAACCAGGTCTTTTAATCTCTTTAGGTCAGCAGAAAGTGTTCTTAAATCAACAAAGCTATAGAGGGTTGGGTTAAGTCCTGCTTCTTTAAGAGCCCATTCAACCATTTCTTTGTGCATAACAGGTGAACAGCTGACATAGACTAGGCGGTTAACTCCACCTTGCTTTATCCATTCAGAAAGCTTTGAAAAGGCTTGAGCATTTTGGAGATCTATTCTTTCTACGGCGGTTACCCCTGGAAGGGTCTTTGTATAGCTTGCCAGTTCCCCCATAACTGAGTCAAAGTCTGAACCTTTAACGGGGCATAGACTGAAAACTACACCTACCTTTGGTTCTTCCTGGCTAACGTCTCTAAAGGAGTAAGTTTTTTGAGTTGCTCCATTGGCTTTTAGAAGCGATCCTATCTTTGCAGCTACCGCCTGAGCTTCTATAACAGATTGATTAACATCTCTTGGTCCAACAGCAGCTCCGCAGGCAAAAACGCCCTTTACGTTAGTTTCTACTGGCGAAGAACTGGAGGTTTCAATGTATCCATGCTGAGAAAGTTTTACACCAAGCTTTTCCGCTATTTCCTTTACGCCCTGAGATGGCCTAAGACCTACGGAAAGAACAACAAGATCAAATTGTTCCACCTTCTTTTCACCGTTTTCGTCGGTGTATTCAAGGATAAGGTCTTCTGATCCTGGAACCCTGTCTATGCTGTGAATTCTTGTCCTTACAAGTCGAACACCCTTTTGGAGGGCATTAGTAAGATACTTTTCATAGTCGGGGCTATGGGTTCTTATATCCATGTAGAATATGGTTACTTCAGCCTCAGGATCGGAATCCTTCATGTTGGTAGCCTCTTTTAGGGCATACATACAGCATACAGAAGAACAGTAGGGAGCATCACACTTATTGATGTCTCTTGAACCTACACACTGAAGCCATGCTATCTTTTTTGGCTGTGCACCATCAGATGGTCTTGTAACGGTGCCAGCAGTGCCGGATATTGGTTTTTGCATCCATTCAAGTTCCGTGCTTGTAATGACATTTTTAAACTTGGAATAGGCGTAAGTATCGTAGATAGAGGGATCAAAAGGCTCAAAACCCATCGCTAAAACAATAGCATCAGCCTGAATTTCCTTAGAACCCTGTTCTGTCTTGAGAGATACCTTAAAGGGAGGTTCGCTTCCTTCTACTTTTTCTACGGTAGAATTTGTCCAAACAGAAATTAAGGGGTGTTGAGAGCATGCTATGGTTCTGTTGGTCACTTTACAGCAACTGCATAAGGGATACAGCCGATGAAGGTTGGGAATCATCCCGCCTAGTTGAGAGTTTTTTTCAACAATGTCAACATGGTAACCCTGGTCGGCAAGGTCTAAAGCAACATTTAACCCTGCCACACCTCCACCAATAACAAGGACACTTTTTAACCCTAAATTGCTCATAGAATTACCTCACCATTTGTTGTGTAAAGGTTAATTAAACGACTAGGTTCTACCTTGCAATCACTCAGACTATTCCTACCTGTTTTTAACACAGGCTGACCATACCCTATCCGTAAGGACTCAGGCTTACTTCTGTTATCAAACGATTGCTTTGGTGTTCCTCTAGTGGTTTGAAACTTTGCTTCAACTTCAAATATGTCTCTGCCATCCCAGCCCAGTCTGTTAAGTGTGTTTCCAGTAGCTATTAATAACTCCATTGCTTCCTTTGCTTTCAAGCGTTTGCTACATGCTTTAGACTACTTCCCTCAGAAAACGTTAAATTTTTGGACTATATGAACAAACCTTAACAGATAGGAGCTCCCCTTTCTAGAGCACAAACTCATTTAATTCTTATGTGAAAAAAAAATCATCGTCAAGCATTAACAGCTTTTACTGTTATTGGAAAATAGGTAAAATTTCCTGTTGAACTTTTGTGAACTTTTTGACTAATGATTTGGGGCACAACAGTAGCGAAGCGCTCTCAAGTTGCAAACCTTCCCTTTAGCAGTGGGGCGGTTGACTTCTAGCTAAGAAAAAGACAAACTTGACAATAACAACATCTAAGGCAGAAGATAAGCGGTAAGAAAAGGGGAGGGGGAGGGATGAAAGTAAAAATTCTTCTGTTGCTTCTTTTTTTATTTGCATTTGCCAAAACCACTTTAGCCTTAGAAGAAACTATTATATTAGCCACTACCACCTCTGTTGAAAATTCTGGATTGTTGAGCTATCTCTTGCCAATCTTCGAAGAAAAGACAGGTATAAAAGTAAGAGTTGTAGCAAGGGGGACGGGAGCAGCAATTGAGATGGGTAAAAGGGGGGATGCCGATCTTTTGCTCGTCCATGCAAAGGAACTCGAAATTGAGGCTGTAGAGCAGGGCTATTTTGTGGATCGACACGAAATTTTTTACAACGATTTTGTAATTGTTGGGCCAACTAGTGATCCTGCCCAGGTAGGTTCTGCAAAGTCAGCAATAGATGCCATAAGAAGAATTGCTTCAACTCAAAGCCTCTTTGTTTCAAGGGCTGATGAATCGGGCACCCACCTAAAGGAGATGCAACTGTGGGAAAGGATGGGAATTAATCCGAAGAGACAAAAATGGTATTTAGAGGCGGGACAGAGTATGGAAAAAACTTTAAGAATTGCAAACGAAAAAGGAGCTTATACTCTTACTGACAGAGCAACATGGCTTACAATAAAAGAAGAGCTAGAACTTTCACTGTTATTCCAGGGTGATTCCCTTCTTTTTAACCAGTATTCAGTTATGGCGGTTTCGCCGAAAAGGCATAAACATGTAAAATATGATGAAGCAATGGCATTCATAAACTGGATTATCTCCGAGGAAGGGCAAAGGGCTGTGGCGTCCTTTAAAGATGAAAGGGGTAACCAACTTTTCATACCTAGCGCAAAATGAACTTTATCATTGAGTCTTTTAAACAGTCTTTTTGTCTTATATTAAACTTAGACAGAGAGCTTCTAAGCATAATAATTCTTTCGCTTAAGGTTTCAGGCGGAGCACTTATTATCGCCACAATGATAGGACTTCCGGTAGGAGCATTTATTGGGTTAAAAAAATTCCGGGGAAGAAATTTTATGATAACCTTTTTCAACACCCTCATGGGGCTTCCGCCTGTGGTTGTAGGACTTTTCCTGTATTTAATCTTTTCCCGTAGTGGTCCCCTAGGTTTTTTAGGTTTACTTTATACGCCTGTAGCAATGGTTATTGCTCAAACTATCCTTGCCTTTCCTATAATAACCGCCCTTTCCCATTCAGCCATTGCAAAGGTTAATCCAGTTATTAAACTTACCTGCCGAACGCTTGGTGCGACAGATTTACAAACATCCTTTGCCATCATCAAAGAAGCAAGATATGGAATAATGGCCTCTATTATTACAGCCTTTGGAAGGGTAATGGCAGAAGTGGGGGCAATATTAATTGTTGGTGGAAATATCTCTGGATATACCAGGGTTATGACTACGACGATAGCTATGGAAACAGATAAAGGTAACTTTGAACTAGCGATGGCTCTTGGAATAATACTTCTTTTAATATCATTTTCGATAAATTTTGTCTTATTTTTGATTCAAAAAAGAGGGTTATTAGAGCGGTGGGATTAAAACTTGTGGTTTCAGATATTTACAAAAGTTACGACAAAAAAGAGGTTTTAAGGGGCTGTTCTTTTTCCTTCGAAAAAAGCGGTATATATGTTCTTGGGGGAGCTAACGGATCGGGTAAATCGACATTTTTGAGGATTTGTGCCCTTTTGGAAAATCCTGACAGAGGCAAAATTGATTATTTAAAGGATGGAAAACCATTACCCCATGACTTGAATCTAATAAGAAGAGTCACCCTTTTACTACCAGAGGTGGGTATTTTCAACACTACCGTCTTCAATAATGTTGCCTATGGGTTGGAAATAAGAGGGTTCAAGAAAGAAAAGATAAAAGAAAGGGTTTATGAAGCTCTTGAGTTTGTTGGTTTAGTCCATAAGGATAAACAAAATGCTCTCACTCTTTCAACGGGAGAGGCTAAGAGGATGGGAATTGCTAGGGCAGTTGTTGTTGAACCTGAAATTCTGCTACTTGACGAACCTACAGCCTCTGTTGATCAGGAAAATAGGGAGATAGTAGAAGACATTATTATCCAGCTAAAAAAAAGACTTAACTCAATCATAATTATAGCAACCCATGATAAAGAATCGGCAGAAAGATTAGGAGATGTCCACCTTTTACTGAAAGATGGGAAAATTCTAGAGGAGAAAAAATCTTAGACTTCCATCATGTAGTTTAAAATTTCTAGTGGCTTTTTCTTCTTCAAGCTTTTTAAACCAAGCTTCTGAAGCCTGTTGGAAGAACTAGACACTCCTTTAAGATTTTCAGCACGATCTTTCTCAACCTTCTTTATAGAAGAAGTATCACAAACCCCATGGACACGATAAAAGGAAATTTCTGCATCCTCCTATTTCCTAGCCTTGACAATTTTTACCTTGTTTGCCGGATTGAGAACAGCCTTTGTCCCCACCAGAAGAGTAGTCTTTTCTTCTTCTAAAACCTCAAGTGATGGAGATTTTACCTTTTTGTCTTCCGTTCTTTCCACCATATTACTTATTTCGATTGCTATATCGTTTATTCTTTTGACCATAGCCTCCAGCTCTTGAGCTATTGAAGCAACCTGTTCAGCAGCAGCGGCGTTTTGATTAATCACTTTATCTATTTCCCTTACAGCAGTATTAAGTTGTTCAATACCCGTAGCTTGTTCTTTAAAGGCTTCGTTGATTTCCTCAATCAAGGTTTTCATTTCTTTAGCTCTGTTAATTATTACCTCGAAGGCCTTTTCGCTTTTAGTTACATGGGAAATTCCATCTATTATTTTATTCGAGGAATTTTCTATTATTTTTCCTGTTTCTTTGGCAGCTTCTGCAGCTTTAAGGGCAAGGGATCTTACTTCATCAGCAACAACAGCAAAACCAGCTCCAGCTTCTCCAGCACGGGCTGCCTCAACAGCGGCGTTTAGAGCTAGGAGGTTCGTTTGGAAGGATATTTCATCAATTTTGTTTACTATTGACCTAGTTTCATCACCTGAAGCTTTTATTTCATTCATTGCCTTTATCATATTCTTTAGAATTTCATAAACTTCTGCGATAACCTGCTCCGTTTGAATAACGAATTGACTCAAGCGACCAACCTTCTCAGAATTCTCCCTTGCCATAGAAGACATTTCTTCAAGAGAGGCCGAGCTTTCCTCTATAGAGGAGGCCTGCTTAGAAGCTCCTTCTGCAAGTTTAGAATTTTCATTTCTAAGAATTAAAGCAGCCGATGTAATTTCTTCGGTTCCTTTATTAAGCTTATTTGCCAAAAGTTTTAGTGGCCTCGTTATGGAAAGGCTTATGGCAATACTTACAAAGATGGCAGATAAAAAGCCTGAAACAATAGATATTACAAAGAGTTTTCTCAGTCTTGAGACTATCTTGTTTGATTCGTTGTGAAGGACTGTTATTAGCTGATCGATTTTGTCAAGTCCTTCTCTACTAAAGGTAATCATCTGGCTTTCACCTTCAGTCTTTATAGAAAGAGCTTCCATGTATTTTTGGCCAACCCTTTTGTAGGCATCTATGTAATCTTTGAATATTGAAAATTCGGGATTGGCTTTTAAAAGATTTTCTATTTTTTCTAAATGTGCTTCATAGTCTGTAAAGGCTTCTTTGGAGTCGAGATAAACGGCGTAAAGGGCTTTAAGGCGAAGGAGTAAAAACTCTTCTTTTAGTTCTGATGGGGCTTTTTTGCTACTAAGTTCTTCTGTGACTTTCCAACCAAGTTCCCTCCATTCATTGAAAGCTTCTTTTCTTGGCTTGTAGGAATCTACAAATTTATGAAAAGCCTGAGAGTATTTTTTTACATCTTCTACAGCCTTTGAAAGAATTTCTTTTTGAGTAACTCCAATAGCTTTGTCATTTAAAAGATCCGAAAGTTCTTTCAAAAATGAACTGTATATCCTTTCCCACTTTTCAACAGCATTGAGTTCGTCACCCTTTACCTTTTCAAAGCCCCTTATAATAAAATTCTTTTCCTGTCTTCTCATTTCTAAAATGTCTCTTGCCACAGCATTCAACTTGTCGCTTAACCTGGTATAAAGATTAATCTTGGTCATGCTGTAAATTCCAATGCATGAAATTAAAACGATAATAGCAAGAAGAATTCCCGAGAGAAAGCCAATTTTTTTAGATATTTTAATATTTTTCACAGATACCCTCCTTTCTTTTTACAACCAGGATTTATAGCAATTAGTATACCTTTTCCTGATATTTCGAATTTCCAAGGTTTTTGAATCTTATGTCGCCTTTAGTTTACAGAAAATGTAAACTATATGTTTCAAGGGCTATGTTGTTTTTTGTTTTGAATATGTGGCTTGGTTTGGTACTTTAATTACCATAGTTGAAAGACCGCCAAGGTTTATAGGAGGGGGAGATGGTTGGGATTGTGGCTTTTGGTGCATATATTCCCAGATATCGTTTGGATAGGAAAGAAATGGCCAGGGCTATTTCATGGATAAACCCGTCAACTCTGGGATTAGTCTCTGGTGAGAAGGCAGTGTCAAACTGGGATGAAGACTCTATCACCTTATCTGTAGCTTCCTCGAGAAATGCTTTGTTTAATGTTGGATTGCCGGATGGGTCTGGCCTTCTTTATAGTGCCTCCACAAGTTTTCCTTATGCTGAGCGAATAAATGCTTCAATCATAGCGGAAGCCCTTGGAGTGGCGGAGAGTGTTTCTACTGGGGATTTTTCTTCCACTTCTAGGGCTTCAACCATTGCTTTACTTAGCGCTTTAAGAAGTCTGAAGTCGGAAGAGATTTCGTGGGCTATTGTAACTTCAGCAGAAACGAAGAAAACGAAGCCTGGAAGCCTTGATGAATTCATCCAAGGAGATGGAGGTGCTTCTGTTGTTTTAGGGAAGGACAGGGTAGTTGCAAAGTTTATTGGAAGTTATTCAATCTCTTTTGATTTTCCATCTCCTTTGAAGGGGTCTTATAAGAATTTTTCTAGATTTTGGGAAGATAGGTGGACAAGAGATGAGGGGTTTTTCAAACTTATTCCTGAAGCTATAGTTACCTATCTTAGGTCAAAGAACCTAGTTCCTGAAGATTTTGCTTTTCTAATTTATGGTTCTCCTTATCCGAGGGAGCATGGAGTTATTGGCAGAAGGGCTGGTTTTTCAGAAGGCCGGGTTGTGGATCCTCTTTTTCTGAGAGTGGGTGATACATCGTCAGCCCATCCTTTGCTTTTGCTATGTGATGTTCTTGAGAGAGCCAAGCCAGGAGATCAAATCCTTGTTGTTGGGTGGGGTGGGGGCGTTGACGTAATTCACTTTGAAGTAACTGAGCACATTTTTTCTTTTAAGCCAAAGTGGAGCTTTGAGACTCTTTTAGGTAGAAAAGCTTCGATTTCCTATGAAAAGTTTCTCACCTTTCGGGAAATTCTAGAAGCTGAAACGGGTCTAAGAGGAGAATTTCAATCGGAAAGCCCCCTTTCAGTCATGTGGAGGCATAGAAAAACCATTCTTGGGCTTGTAGGCTCAAGGTGTAAAAAGTGTAATACTCCCCAGTTTCCTCCCCAAAGGGTCTGCGCAATTCAGGAATGTCAAGCTATAGACGAAATGGAGCCATACGGGTTCTCTGATAAAGAGGCAGTGATTTTTAGCTACACAGGAGACAATCTTGCCTTTTCCTACGATCCTCCCCAAATCTACGGCATTATAGATTTTAAAGAGGGTGGAAGGATGATGCTTGATTTTACTGATACCACCTTAAGTGAGCTAAGGGTGGGTATGAAGGTAGAGCTTTCTTTCAGGAAGAAATATCACGACAAACACAGGGGTATCCACACCTATTTCTGGAAGGCAATGCCTGCTTTTAACAGCAAGGAGGCTTAGGAAATGGCTTCAGGGATAAAAGACAAAGTTGCCATTATAGGTATGGGATGCACAAGGTTTGGTGAAAGATGGGATGCAGGGGCAGAAGATTTAATTGTTGAAGCCTTTGTAGAGGCTATAGAAGATGCTGGAATAGATAAGAAAGAGATTCAGGCTGCTTGGTTTGGAACGTGCTTTGACGAAGTAAATGTAGGAAAAAGTGGCATTCCCCTTTCTCAGGTTTTGAAGCTTCCAAATATTCCGGTGACGAGAGTAGAAAACTTTTGTGCTACTGGCACGGAAGCCTTTAGAGCAGCTTGTTATGCGGTAGCGGGAGGAGCTGTAGATATTGCTCTCGCCCTTGGAGTGGAAAAGCTTAAAGATACTGGCTATGGAGGGCTTCCTGGTTTCGATTCCGCAATGGGAACTTTAAATCGCTTTATTCTTCCTAATTTTACAGCTCCCGGTGGTTTTGCTCTCATGGCAACGAGATACTTTGCAAAGTATAATATATCGCCAGAAGAGGGCAAAAGAGCTCTTGCTAAGATTTCCTGCAAGAGCCATCGATGTGGTGCCCTAAATCCGAAAGCTCATTTAAGAAAAGAGATTACGGAAGAGCAAGTGCTTAAAGCTCCCATTATAGCATGGCCTTTAGGGCTTTTTGATTGCTGTGGTGTTAGCGATGGTGCTGCCTGTGCAATTGTTACTACTCCCGAGATAGCAAGATCCCTTAAGAAAGAGCCAGTTTTTGTTAAGGCTTTACAGGTTGCCGCTACTTCAGGTGAAGAAATGTATACTAATCGATGGGATGGCACCTATATAAAGACAACCACAGAGGCAGCCATAAGGGCTTATAAGGAAGCAGGCATAAAAAACCCAAGAGAAGAACTTAGTATTATCGAGGTTCATGATTGCTTTTCCATAACAGAACTTGTGACTTATGAAGACTTGCTTATCTCTGAAAGGGGCAGAGCTATCTTTGATATAAACGATGGCTTCTTTGAGCTAGAAGGTAAGATTCCCTGTCAATCTGATGGCGGACTTAAATGCTTTGGTCATCCCATTGGAGCGTCAGGTCTCAGAATGATTTATGAAGTCTATAACCAGCTCCTTGGAAGAGCAGGGAGTAGGCAGATTCCTAACCCGAAACTAGGTCTTACTCACAATTTAGGAGGCATACCATCTTTTAGTGTCTGCAGTATTGCCATTTTTGGACTTTAGGAAAGGAGGCTAGGGCAATGGAAAAGATGCTGGATGGCAGGATATGTCTTATTACTGGGGCAGGCAGAGGCATTGGTAGAGCTACTGCTATACTTTTTGCTCAGGAAGGAGCAAGACTAGTGTTAAGTGATCTGGATAGGGAGCCTTTGGAAGAGACTGCAAAAGAGCTTAGTGATAAGGGTTGTCAGGTTATCACGGTAGTTGGTGATGTGACAGCAGAGGACTTCCCAAAAAGATTTATCAAGGCTTCTGTTGAACGCTTTGGTCCTGATATTCATGTGATTGTTAACAATGCAGGCTATACCTGGGATGGTGTTGTCCATAAGATGACAGATGAGCAATGGGAGGCTATGCTTAAGGTGCACTGCACTGCTCCTTTTAGAATCATAAGGGAAGCTGCCCCCTATATAAGGGAAAATGCTAAAAAGGAAAAGGAAAGGGGAATTGTTGTAATGAGAAAAATCATAAATGTTAGTTCCATTGCAGGAACCGATGGCAATGCAGGTCAGGTAAATTATTCAACCGCTAAGGCTGGCATCCTTGGGCTTACTAAAACCCTTGCCAAGGAATGGGGTCCTCTTAATGTGAATGTAAATGCTGTTGCCTTTGGATGGATTGAAACTCGCCTTACTCAACCAAAGGGAGAAGATACCTTTATTGAAAAGGATGGGACCCGAATTCCTGTTGGAGTTCCAAAGGAGTATCTTAACATTTTCAGGTCGCTCATACCTCTGGGACGCCCAGGGACACCAGAGGAAGCAGCTAGAGTGATCCTATTTCTTGCCTCTCCCCTTTCAGATTACGTCTCAGGCCAGGTTATAAAAGTTACCGGAGGATGGTAAAATGATAAACTTGGACTTGGCAGGAAAAACTTTTGGACCTTTTGAACTTAAATATTCATGGAGAGATGTTATCATTTACAACCTAGGAATAGGCGCTAAGATTTCAAATCTTGATTATATCTACGAAAAAGCAAAAAAAGGCCTTAAGGTTTATCCTTCCTTTGCCTCTATAACGACTTACCAGCCCCTTTTTGAGCTTTTGAACAAACTAAATATTGATCTAAAAACGGTTCTTCATGGCGAAGAATTCATAAAAAGTTTTTCTCCTATTCCACCGGAAGGAACTATCATTACCTATGTTAAAATCTCTGGCATTTATGATAAGGTGAAGGCAGCTCTCGTGGTTTTTGATTCGGAATCGACGGATTTGACTGGCAAAAAGCTTTTTGAAACCAGAATGACTATCTTTTGTAGAGGGCTTGGTGGATGGGGAGGAGATTCAGGTCCTAAGTCTGAAGTGTTTGAAATTCCTATTGATAGGGATCCTGATTTTACATCAGAAGAAAAAACCTTAGAAGAGCAGGCAGCTCTTTATAGGCTTTCTGGAGATTATAACCCTCTTCATATAGATCCTGATTTTGCAAAGGCTGTTGGTTTCCCGAAGCCTATTCTTCACGGACTTTGCACTATGGGATTTGCTGTAAGGGTTTTCGTAGACAAGGTTTGTGGTGGTGATCCTGGGAGATTTGTAAGTTTTGGGTGTAGGTTTTCCAATGTAGTCTATCCAGGAGAAACCCTTAGAATTTTAGGGTGGTGCATGGGAAAAGGCATCTATCATATGAAGGTAAGCACCCAAAACTACGATGTGCTTTCTAATGTAAGGGGAGAGGTTAAAGAGTAAAAACTTTTGAAAGGAAGGGGATTTCTCCCTTCCTAGACCTAAGGAGAGATCAGTCTTTGCAATTCCATAATCTTTATGGTAAAATAAAAAAGTAGTATCAAACCATAAGAGAGAACTTCCAGTGTGAAAAATAAAGAGGTGAAAATGCTAAGGCGTTTTGGCTTGTTTTTTATGGCTTTTTTACTCTTTTCATGTGCCACTTATGTTAGCACTTCTTCTCCTAAGCTTGAAAAAAGCAAAAGATACGTATTACTGCCCTTCGTAAACTATACGGAAACACCTAAAGCGGGACAGAGAGCTCAAGCCATAACTTACGGCGTGATGCTTACTAGGGGCTACAAGGTTACAAAGCTTGAAAAGGGGGAATCTGATGAAGTGACCTCTGAAGAGGAGCTTGGAAAACTTCTCAATAAAGCACGAACTTTGGGAGACGTGATAGTTGTAGGATACGTTAACGAATGGAGATACAAGACGGGAATTGACGGAGAGCCTGCGGTGAGTGTAACTGTCAAGTTTATAAATGCTAAAAGCAAAGAGGTTATACATTCTGCGGTGCTTTCCAGAAGTGGTTGGTCTTATGAATCTGTAGGAGTTGTGGCTCAGAAGCTTATCTCAAAAGCTATACCATGATAGTAATCATAAGAATACTAGAGTATCTGATAATCTATGGAAGTGCTTTAATTTTTTCTAAATTAACCCTCGGCAATAACTTTCTCTTTTTGAACTACCAGCCAAATCTCTATCTCTTAACCGTCTTGGGTTTAACACTTTACCAAGGAATAACTCCCTTTGTGATCGGCTTTGTGCTGTATGGGGCTGTTCATTACTACACGGCTAAAAGCTTACCTTCCGAGGAGAAAATTCGCACTCTTTTAATCTTTGGTTCAGTGGCCTTGCTATTTTTCTATGTATATACAAGAAAAGCAACACAGCTTTCTGAGGAACTGGATTACCTAAAGAAAAAACTCGAAGAACTCTTACGGAACTTCTACATACTTAAAGTTTCTTACGATCAGATATCAAAAAGATACATACTACACATGCCCTTGAGAATTATACTTGAGAGGTTAAAGAAAGAGTTCGTAAGTGGCCAGATTAATAAAGCTATGGAAGAATTAAATCATGTCCTGCTCAACGAGTTTGGTGTTAAGTCTTTTGCTTTTCACAGAAAGTCTAGCTTCGGATACGAACTAATATACTCAACGGAAAATTATAAAGATATACCGAAAGAAGTATGGAATGAGGTGATAGAGAAGGTAGAAAGTAACCTGTGTATTGTCAAAAGCGCTGATCTGAGACTTGAATCCATGGGTTTTATGTCGTGCATACCAATAATTGGAGAAGATGATAACATCGACTATGTTTTAATTATACAGGATATGATGTTTAAATACTACACATTGGAGAACTTACAACTCATATGGATTACACTCTCATATCTGTTTTCTCAATACGAAGACTACAAGAACAAAGACATTCCTATCCTGTGTAGTGAGGATTTCACAAAGGAGTTAATGAGCAGCATCAAGTTGAAATCAAGCTTTGGGGTTGAAAGTAGTGTAGTAGTTGTGCAATTCAGCAACCTTCCAGCTGACATAATGGAAGAGCTTTACAAGTTTATAAAGAAAAACACTAGAGTCCTTGACGCAGTTTGCATGTATGAAGGCGGGGTTTTCTGCCTGTTACCTCTTACTGATAGCTTGGGGGCAGAGGGTTTTATAAACAGGCTCAAAACGCACTTTAAGAACTACTTAGGTGTATGGATAGATGAACGGGTAAACTACAGCATAGTTCCTGTCTCTGCAGACCTTAAGTTTATGGAGGAACTGCTGGGATGGAAAGCAAGCTGATTTTGTTTATGGTATCAGTTGAGTTATTGGCTTTAGGCTCCCTTTTTTCCTTGCCCACGCCCTACTCCACGGTATCTTACTACTTAGTCCACACCATACCCGCCAGTATATCTGCCTTTATTAGCTACGGAGGATTGAGAAGAGGCCTAAGAGATGTTAAAGCTTTTTCCTTTCTCTATTTAATTTCATTCTCTCTTGGAACACCTGGCATTGTTCTTAGCCTTTTGATACCTTACGTTATAACGCGTGTTTTAAAAGTAAAACCCTACTACAATTATGAGCTAATACCCCTTGATTACGTTTTAGAGTTCGAAAATTTGAAAGTTTTAAAAATCGGAGAAGGTAAATTACGTAGTATAATCAGAGGTAAAGGCTCCGTTGAAGAAAAGATTTTAACTATAAAACTTTTTTCTCAAAGTTTGGAAGAGATAGAAAAGCTTAATTATTTCCTACAGAATCCAGACGAAAGCAGGTTATATGCCTTTTCTCTGATTTCAAAATTGGAAAAAGAATATCAAGATAGAATAAAAGAGTTACAAGACATCTTTGAAAAAGATAAAGATCCACAGGTTGCTCTTAAGTTAGCGGAAGCCTACTACGAGTTTTCCGTATCCGGCTTAATATCAAGGGAATTAACTAATTTCTACTTAGAAAGGGCTAGGGAGTTTGCCCAATATGCACACAATAAAATAGGCGATAAATATGAGGTTCTTCTAATTGCAGGAAGAATAGCCAAGGCTTTGGGAGATTGCGGGAATGCCTTTTACTTCCTTGAAAAACTCTATTCTCAACACCAGACCTTCAACATCACATTAGAGCTTGCTGAACTATACTTTCTCACGGGAAATTTATCTAAATTGAAAGAAATTATGCGGACTTTGGTTGAGCGTTTTCCTTATTTGAGCGAAGACCCAGTTACGAAGGTGTGGACTCATGGGGGATGTTGATGTGCTTTTGTTGTGCGAAGGGACTTACCCCTACATTAGTGGGGGTGTATCTTCCTGGGTTCATACGCTGATAAGTGGTCTTAAGGAATTTACCTTCGGTATAATCTTCTTAGGTGCAAGTAAGGAAATCTACGGAGATATAAAATACAAAATTCCGGAAAATGTCCGCTTCGTAAAAGCCTACTACATGTTTGAAAGTAGCGAACTTCCATCTCCTAAGGAAAGAAGGATTAACAAAAAGCTCATGGAAGAGATAAAGTCCTTGATATATTGGTTCAAAGGAAAGCAGTTTGGAAAATGGTCTGCAGAGAGAATATACAATCTACTGGAAAGGGTAAAGCTAGAAGATTTTCTTTATTCGAGGGAAGGATGGGATTTTATAACTGAAGAGTATTTGAAAAATGCTGATGATGTGCCCTTCGTTGACTACTTTTGGACTCATAGGAATATGCACATCCCTGTGTGGAAAGTGCATGAACTGGTAAGGGATATAGATATAAACTTTGGCTTGTTGCATAGCCCATCTACAGGCTATGCGGGGCTTTTGGGTGTTTTCCTAAAGTCCAAAATAGGAAAGCCGTTTGTAATTCACGAACATGGCATATACGTAAGAGAGAGGAAGTTAGATATATCAATGGCTGACTGGATAAAGGATGTAAGGGGTCTTCAACGTCTAAATTACTGGGAAGACTCTTACCTTAAAAAGCTGTGGACTAATTTCTTCCTAGGGATAAACAGGCTTGTATACCATCAGGCTGACTTGATTTTATCCCTCTTTGAAGGTGCAAGGCAAATACAGATAGAGTTGGGAGCACCGCCGGAGAAAACACAGGTTCTCCCTAACGGTATTAATTTGGACGACTTTAGGAAAGCCTTAGAGCTTAGAGGTGATAGCATACCACCTGTTGTGGCTATGATAGGTAGGGTGGTTCCTATCAAGGATATTAGAACCTTTGTGAGAGCTTGCAAGGTATTTTTGGAACTTATGCCTAACGGTGAATGTTGGGTAGTTGGTCCTGAAGATGAGGATTCAGAGTATGCCCAGTCCTGTAAGGAGTTGGCAAAAGCGCTTGGTATAGGGGAAAAAGTGAAGTTCCTGGGACTGCAAAGAGTAACGGAGATACTTCCAAAGGTAGGCATAGTAACTCTTACATCTATAAGTGAAGGCATGCCGTTGAGTGTTTTGGAAGCCTTTGCTGCAGGTGTGCCTGTAGTAGCTACTGACGTAGGAGCTGTGAGAGAGCTAATAGAGGGTGGTCTAGACGAAAAGGATAGAGGCTTAGAGGTAGCGGGTATAGTAGTTCCTCCCGGTGATGATAAAGCTATAGGAAAAGCCTTTTTCGAGTTGTTAAGTGATGAGGAGTTTTACAGGAAGGCTCAAAAGTCTGCTTTGGAAAGGGTAGGTAGATTTTATTCTTTGGAACTCTTCTTGGAAAATTACCGCAATGTTTACAAGAGGTTCCTGGGTTGGCGGGGATAGGCTTTGAGTTCAGGAGGTTGATGAAAAAGGGAACGCCCTCCGGGGTTTTCTCGGCAATAGGTTATGCTTACTTGCTCGGTTCAGGACCTACTATCATCTCCATACTTTCAATAGTCAGTGTGGGGCTCTTTTACTCGGATAAACTTGGCGTAGACATAACCCGTAAGTTTCAAGTGGTAGTTACCCATGCAATAGCCTACTCTCTCATACTGTCAGGCCTGCTTCAGCTAATGTTTGTAAGATACGTAGCGGACAGACTTTTTGAAAAGGAACGTGAAAAAATAGTGCCAAATCTTAACGGTGCCCTTTTTGCTGTTGGTTTGTTGGCATTTGCTTTCAGCTTTTTCCACTCTCTCTTCTTTCTGAAAGACCTAAGCACGCTGTTTGCCATTCTGTTTATAGCATTAAGTGTCATTCTAAACATGAACTGGATATTAAACAGCCTGTTGACAGGTTTGAAGAGGTTTAGCTGGATAGCCCTATCTTTTTTGCTTTCCTATGCATCATTTTTCTTGCTGGTGTATCCCTTCGGAAAGGCGGGAGGCATAGAGGGGCTTTTGGTCGCTTTTGTGTTCGGGCAGGTAATGTTTTTCCTCCTAATATATACGAAAATATATTTTGAATACAGTTATGAGAAATTTGTGGAGTTTGAGTTTCTTTCAAGGCACAAGAGCTTCTATGTCCTTGCCCCTATTGGTTTTTTTTACAACCTTGCTGTATGGATAGACAAGTTTGTCTTTTGGTATGACGTTAATACCGGTCAGAGTGTGATAGGACCCTTTAGGGCTTCTATCATTTACGACATACCCATATTTTTGGCTTACCTCGGCATAACGCCAGGTCTTGCCATAATGACGCTTGTGCTGGAAGGTTATTTATCCAAAAATTACGAAGAGTATTACAGGTTGGTAATAGAAGGGGGAACTCTTAGTGAACTTTACAGGAAGGCTGTGACTATGTCTCAATCCGCAAGGGACTTGATATTTTATGTCTTTGTGGTTCAGACTTTATTCAACGCACTTATACTCAGCTTTATTGAGAGGATATCTGCTATGTTTAAGCTTTCTCTACTTTATGGGCCACTTTTTAAAGTCCACCTTTTGGGCACCACCACCCAGGTGCTCTTGGTGTCTGCTATAGCTTTGCTTTTCTACTACGACAGACGTGAGGAAGTTCTTATTGTGGTTATTACACACTTCCTTCTTAATTTTCTCCTGTCTATAATAAGTATACTGCTTGGGCCTTACTACTATGGGTATGGCTTTGTGTTTTCAACGCTATTTGCCATGTTGCTTGGTTTGAACTTTGTAAGAAATTTTTTAGGGAGAATTCACTATGAGACCTTTGCTTTGCGTCGTTAGTTTTTTTCTGTTAATCTGGGGAGTTGCTTACGGTAAAAACCCAGAGTGCGTGGGCGTCTATTACGCAAACAGCATACCTATTGAAATGTTTTATGCCTTTGATTGGCTTATTTTGGATCCGGACAGCGCTAAAGAGACATTCACAAATAAGCGACTGATGATACAGGGTGGGAAGGCTAAGCTTTTTGGATACCTGAGCGTTGGAGAGGTAGAGCCTTTCAGAGAAGACTTTGAAGAGGTAGATAAAAGCTGGCTTCTTGGAGAGAACAAGGCCTGGAATACCTACATAGCGGATATAAGAAAAGAAGAGTATCAGCAGTTTTTAATCTCAAGGGCTAAAAGAATAGAAAGCTTGGGGTTTGATGGTTTCTTCCTAGACACTCTAGACTCTTACAAACTCGTTCTAAATCAAGAGGAGTGGCGAAGTTATGAAATATCGCTGGCGGAGTTTATCAAAAGATTAAAAAAAGATTTTCCAGACAGGCTGATAATTCTGAACAGGGGCTTTGAAATTTATGACGAAGTTAAAGATTACATAAATGGTGTTCTGGTGGAAGGTCTTTACTCTACCGTGAAACTAAAAGGTAGTGGATATGTAGAAGTAAATGAAGGTAGAGATTGGCTTTTAGGAGTTTTGGAGAAGATAAAACAGAACCATCCCGTAATAGTTCTGGATTATGCTGATCTTCCGGAGGATAAAAAGAATGCAAAAGAGCTTTTAAGTAAGATATCCTCTTACGGCTTTATACCCTATGTATCCGTTAAAGAACTAAACGTCATAGGGGTTTCTCCCTGCACTCCCCTACCAAGAAGAGCTCTTCTCCTCTTTAATTCAAAAGATAATCCAACCGCAGTGGATCCGTATTGGACTAACCTAAACAGGCTTGTGCAACCTTACCTGGAATACTATGGCATGGCCGTAGATACATGGGATTTATCTAAGGGTCTTACGTCCTTTCCCATCTGGGACAGGTATGCTTTGGTAGTTTACTGGAACTCTTCCTATTCGAACCAAACCAAGCTGGAAAAGTGGATTTTGGATAACATCTCCTTTGGCGTTAAATTTCTTTTTATAGACTCTTTTCCTTCCTACAATCCCGCTTTTTTATCTAAGCTTGGAATTTCAGTAAAACAGACTGTTTCAAAGGAAGAGTTCAAGCTTGAATATAAAGATAAAATGCTTGGGTTTGAAATAGAGCCTTCTGTATCCTTTACTACCGTAGTAACCCCTAAAGATGCACAACCTTTGCTCGTGTATGTAAAAGGTAAAGAAAGGCACATTCCTATAGCATACACAGGGTGGGGAGGATACGCATTAGAGGGCACTTATATAAGAACCCTTACAGAAGACCTTTTCGTGGTAAATCCCTTTGAGTTTTTCAGAAATCTTTTAAAAGATTTCTTTCCTCCCTTCGCTTTGGATCCAGTAACTACAGAGAACGGAAAGAGAATACTTACCATACATATTGACGGGGATGGCTTTAATCAGAAGACAGAGGTAAAAGGATACACTTATGCTGCCGAAGCTCTTTTGAACGAAATATTTAAAAAATACCCACTGGCCCATACCATAGGCCTTATAGAGGCGGAAGTTGCACCCCATGGTGCATACCCCAACGATCCTCACGAAAGGCTGGAAGAAATAGCCCGTCAAATTTACAAACTTCCCCATATAAAACCTGCAACCCATACTTTTACTCATCCTTTTGACTGGTATCAAGTGGAAGTAAATGGTGAAGGTTATAACCTAAAGGTGCCCAACTATACTTTTAATCTTGAGAGGGAGATTAAGGGTAGCGCAGAATACATCAACAAGCTTGCAGATCCCAAGAAAGTAGAAATCGTCCTTTGGAGTGGCCAGTGTAACCCCTCTCCCCATACCTTAAAGTATGCTTACACCATAGGTTTTTACAATATAAACGGCGGTAATACAATGATAAACAAGAAGAGACCTTTTCTCTCTTACATATCACCTACAGGAGTGGACAGGGAGGACTACTACCAAATTTACAGCCCCTTTGCCAATGAAAACAACTACACAAACCTCTGGCGGGGACCCTTCTACGGCTTTATGGACGTAATAGATACCTTCAAGATGACAGACAAACCTTACAGGATAAAGCCCATAGGCATTTACTACCATATTTATTCCGCATCAAAGGTTGCATCTTTGGAAGCCTTAAAGAAAATCTATAATTGGGCGTTGTCCCAAGAGGTAGCTCCTATTTACATAGAGGATTACATAAAGAAGGTGCTTGATTTTAGGAACACCGCTATAATACCTATGGATGACGGAAGATTTAGGATAAAGAACGGCGGATTTCTAAAGACTATCCGAGTGGAACAGGACACAGACATAGACCTAAGTAAAAGCAGAGGAGTTTTGGGATACAATAAAATCAATAACTCTTGGTATGTGCACTTGGATGGCTCGGGAAATTACATTCTTGCATTGGGAAGTCCCCACGTTTCCTATCTTATAGACAGTAACGCTGTAACAGCGAAAAGACTTTCCGTTTCAGGTTCAAATACTATCAAAAAGTGGTGGTAAGACTGTTCGCGCCTGAAGGGTGTATAATGGATAAAAAAGAAGGAAGTTTCTTCCCAAAGGCGTAGGGAGGAAGTTTGTGTTGTATGTCCGTAAGAAGATAAGTCCGGAGGAAAAGGTATACTTTTACAAAAGTATGGAGAGAGAAACTGCAAGGGTTTTTATAAAGAGCTACGAATTAATATTTTTAGGACTACTTTTAGCGGTTGTTGGAATTTTAATCTTTCCTAAAGGGGAGATAGAGCGTTACTTGGAGAGAGGTAAAGAGTATAATGTAGATTTAACAATAGCTTACCTTAAAATTTTATCAAAGGTTTCCCAAGACTACAATACTAAGGTAAAATACGAGAAACTCCTTATAGAAAGGCTTTTATCTGCAGGCGAAGAAACAGAAGCTTTACAGAGGCTCTTAAGCTTACAAGAAGAGAACATAAAAAACTGGGATTTAAAAGTTCTTAGATACATTCTATTTAAGGGATTATACTTTTCAGGTAAGCTGAATAAAAGCATTGTTGAGAAGGAGTTGGAAAATCTTTACGAACTTTCAGCAGGAGATGAAAGGAAACTTGATTTCGTTTTTAACGAAGGAATAAGCATGTATGTGCCCAAGGTAGTCTACAGGGCTTCTTATGATCTTTACAGGCTTACAAAAAATAGGGATATGGCTAAGATAGCTTATGGCTATGCTTCTTATTACAGAGACCAGAAAGCTATTGGGGAACTATCCAAAGTTCTTGACCTAGAAATAACAACAGCCACACCGGATATTAGCTCCCTTATAAAGAGTTTTGAAGTTGAAGAAGATAAAGATAAAAGGGAGAAACTTTTTTCCCAGATTCTTGATCTAGCAATAGCCCAATACAAGTATGACCTATTGGTGGAGCTCGTGGATAAGTATGGTGACGAGTTTATAGGAAACAGGCAGATGGAACACAAGATGGTTAGTTATTTACTTATGTCAGAAAGACCTGATAAGGCAGGGGAATTGGTCAGAAAGGTATTCAAGGAAAGGAAAGAATGAAAAAAATAACATCGCTAATGTTATTTCTTTGTGCTGTTATATCTGTTTGTGACATTTCCTCAGCGCAAGTTTCCTACTACGATATCATGCTAAAGGCAGCTCTTGGAGCAAATGATTTGGATACAGCTCAGGCTGTGATAGAGAGTGCCCTAAAAGAACTAAAAGAGAACGCCTATTTTCTAGAATGGGGTTACAGGGTTTCCCTATGGAAGGGAAATTTGGATAAAGCTGTAGATTACGCTCTTAGATATTACCAGCTTACCAGAAATTACGACAAAGATATGTTAAACCTTTTTCTAGCTAAAGGTCTTTTCGACGTAGCCCTTGACATAATGGAGCAAGAGATACTTGCAGGAAAAGAGGTTAACCTAGATGATTATTATTTTGCTGTAGAAAAATCTTTTCAGGTAGAAAAAAGAATGAAGTTTCTAAAATCCATAAAAGGCAGATACCCGAAAGCTCTAAAGTACTTGGGAATACTAAATTACAACATCGGCGAGTTTGACAAAGCTAAAGATTATATAAATCAATATTTGTCCAAAGTGGACTCCCATTGGGAACAGGGCTACAGGCTTTTGGCAGAGATCAGCTTTTTAGGGCGTGATTACGAAAAGTCTCTTTCCTATCTTTTGGAATACGAAAAGATAAAACAAACAAAAGGGCAAGGTGCGGAGGATGATGTTTTAAAAGATATAGCTATTCTCGCCTGGGACTTAGGTAAAAAAGACATAGCTTTCAGATATGTCGAAAGGCTTAGAGAGGAAGGAAAGGGAAGACCAGAGGACTATACGATAGCGATTAAGTATTTGGAAGAAAAAGCCCCTGAGCTAGCTCTGGAGTATGCCTTTGAGGGTTTCAGGAAGTTCAAAAGCGATTATTTGCTCGCAAAATACATGCTGATGGCGGACAAGGTTGGATGGACAAAGGAGTATCTGGGCAGGATAGAAAATCTTCCGGAATCTTTAAGGCTAATACGGGAGAACAGTATTGTTCTGAGTTTATATGCGAAGGCGCTGGCTAAACTTGGAGAAATTCAAAAGGCAAAAAAACTCTATGAGGATATGATTAAAGTCCATGGGAATGAGACTCTTATCGGCGATTACCTGTGGCTTCTAATAGAAATAAAAGATTACGAAACCCTTAAAAACCACTTAAGAAAATATGAAGATTTGGCTTTAAGGGGATCAACGAACACTAAACTTGCCTTTATTTCCGCCTATATGCTTTTGCAAGATAGCCAAAAAGCTAAAAGAGTTTACCTTTTTCTTAGGAACGCTCAAACCGAAGAAAACCTTTATCTGTATTCCTTTGTTCTTGATGCGGGCGGGCAGGTAGAAGAGGGAAGATCCATAAGATACAACCTTTATCAAAACTACAGAAACCTTGAAAAACCACCTGCTGACTGGCGTTTAGCGGAGATGGTTCTAAACCTCTATAGGGAATTTGACCCTGTAAAATATGAGGGTGTAGCAGAAGAATACAAAAAGGTTTTGCCTTCCAAAACCTATTGGGAAATCCATCTGGCTCATCTCATAAATTTGCAAGCCTACGAGAAGTTTAAGGTCATTGCAAGGCAGAATCCGGAGGCGGTAAGGAAGTGGATGGATCTATCCATTGCCCTTGAGGACTGGGATAAGGACAAGCAGTTAAAACTTTTAAAAGAAAGTAAAGAAGAACTTCCTATAAGAGACAGGGTGACAGCAACAGAGAGATCTGGCAATGTTGAGGTAGCTAAAAGTCTAGCTTTTGAAGGATTGGAGAAAAATCCTGAAGACTATCTACTTTATAAACAGTTCAGAGACCTTTATATGAACTACTCAAACAAAGTGTTGATAGAACCTTACTTTTTGTCCTCAAAATACACAAATCGCTTTGACTTAAGAACAGATTACAGGTTGATGATAACTAATGAGTGGTTATTAAAGGCAAAGCCTACCCTGAGATACTTCACTTCTAAGAATAGGGAAGTAATCTACAACCTACCTTCGGTAGATAAAGAGCTCGTCCTTGACCTTTGCCATAAGACGGAAAGAGGGGTTGTCTGCGTAGGTGGGGGTGGTAGAGAAGGGGTTGAGAATTACAGCTTTGCAAGCCTGAGCTTTTCCCACTACTTGAAAGACAGTCTTGCTTTACTTGGTTTTTTCGGTAAGAATGTTTATGCAGATGACAGCGTTTATGTAGCGGTTGGTGGTAAAAAGGACAGTGCAAGTTTAGGACTTTCCTACTCTTTGAACTCAAGAGTAGCAGTCAGCGCATCTTATGCTGTGGAAAAGGTATACTCTCAGGACGATGAGGATGTTGGAAATGCCGAAAAATTTACGATAGAAACTTTTTACAAGCTCAGAATAAGCTATCCTGACTTTACCTTCAGGTGGTATTGCCAAAGCTACACTTACGGTGAAAAGAGCGGTTCGAAAGGTTCTCTGGACAGAATCTCTCCCATAATCAACAATAGGTTTTTACCGAGCTCCTTTTGGCAAACAGGCCTGGAATTCTCCTTTGGATATGACAATAGATATCTTTATACGAGAACAGCAAGACCATTCATGAGTTCGGGAATAGGATACAACAGCGAAGGCGGTTTGATATTTGGACTTTCTGGTGGTTACGGCTTTACGCTCACAAAAAGCGATAACTTGGCGATAGAATTAAATCTCTATAGAAGCGTAGGCAGGTTTGAGGAAACCAATCTAGGTTTTTCCATCCTATACCAGCGGTGGTTTTAGAAATGACAAAATCCCCAATGAATAGCTAGCCTTTTGACGAGGCATAATGAAACACAATGGCAAAAATATCCAAAACTACGATTTGCTTTCTAAAGTAAGGGGAGAGGTTAAAAACTTTTGGAAGGAAGGGCATTTTCCTCCTTCCTAAACTTAAGAGGAGACATGCTATGAATCTGGTAAAAGGTTTTCCAGCAACCTCCAATGACGACTATCAACTAAACCTTATAACCTTCTTAAAACATGCTGCAAGAGTCTATCCAGAACAAGAAATCGTTTCTAGAAATCTCGATGGCTCTCTTTTTCGCTACAACTATGCCTACTATTATAGACGAGTTCAACAGCTTGCAAATGCTCTGGAAGCTCTTGGTGTAAAGCCAGGAGATAGAATTGGTGTTATGGAGTGGAATACCCACCGTTTTGGAGAGCTTTATTTCGGTATTACTGGGATTGGTGCTGTGCTTTTGGAAGTTAATCCTAGGATTTCTAACGAAGAAAGAGCTTATGTTATAAACCATAGCGAAGTGTCTTTTATGTTCGTAAGTGAAACTATGCTTCCTCTTATTACACCTTTTCTTAGAGAGCTTCCCACACTGAAAGGACTCGTCATTATAAGAGATGATAGCTCAAAACCTTTACCAGATCTTGGACTTCCAGTTCACGATTATGAAACCCTTCTGAAAGAACAGCTTCCTGTATATGAATGGCCTATGATTGATGAAAGATCTGCCGCTACCGCTTGCTATACCTCTGGCACAACCGGTAAGCCCAAAGGGGTTTATATGTCCCATAGAGCCATGTATCTTCACACATGGGCGATATGTCATGCCTTGAGAATCACTCACGACGATGTAATCTTACAGCTTGTTCCTATGTTTCACGCTCAGGGCTGGGGTGTTTTCTTCTGTGGGCCCATGACAGGAGCAAAGCTAGTTTATCCTGGAAGATATGGGGTGGACAACATGAAACCAATTGTTGATTTGATTATTCAGGAGAGGGTAAGTGTTACTTGCGGAGCTCCTGCCGTGTTTATGCCCATGCTTGAAACCATAAAGGCTATGGAGCCAAAGCCTGATCTTTGTGGGCTTAGAATGGTTTCGGGTGCTACAGAGCCTCCCCTTGCTATGATGAAAGGCTACTGGGAGCTTGGAAAAGCTCAGGTAATCCATGCTTACGGAGCAACAGAAACTGCTCCCCTCGTTACGGTAAACCACCTTAAGCCTTCTCTTGCTTATCTAGATGAGGATTCTAGGTGGGAACTTAGAAAGAAGCAAGGGCTTCCTGTGGTAGGCCTTGATGTTGAACTTATGGGACCTAACGGAAATATCCTTCCTCATGATGGAAAAAGCGTTGGGGAAGTGATTATAAGAGGACCGTGGGTTACAAGATCTTACTATAACGATGAACGCTCCAAGGATGCCTTCACTCCTGACGGTTTCTGGAAAAGTGGTGATGCGGGAACTATAGATGAATATGGCTATCTTAAGATAACCGATAGATTCAAGGATCTTATAAAAAGTGGAGGTGAATGGATTTCTTCTGTTGATCTTGAGAATGCAATCATGGCTCATCCTGCGGTGCTTGAGGCAACCGTTATAGGCATTCCCCATCCCAAGTGGGAGGAAAGACCTCTTGCCTTGGTTGTTCTAAGGAAGGAATACGAAGGAAAGGTCACAAAAGAAGATATTTTAAGCTTTATAAGTCCTAAGTTTGCAAAATGGCAACTTCCTGATGAGGTTCTTTTTGTGCAGGAGATTCCAAAGACAAGCGTCGGAAAATTTGCAAAAAGGGTGGCCAGGGAGTCTTATAAAGATTTCTACATGAAAAAGTCTACTTGATGGAGTGAAAGTGTATAAAGAAGAGCATCTTATATTCCGAGAAGCCTTTAGAAAGTTTCTTGCAAAAGAGATTCTTCCTAACATTGAAAGGTGGGAAGAAAACGGCATTGTTGATAGAGAAGCCTGGCAAAAACTTGGCGAACAGGGTTTTCTTTGTCCATGGCTTCCAGAAAAATACGGTGGAAGTGGAGCAGATTTTTTGTATTCGGTAATAATTGCTGAGGAACTCTCAAAGGCTGGTGCTATAAGCCTTATGGCTCCACTCCACAGTGACATAGTAGCTCCTTACATCTACAATCTTGGCACGGAAGAACAAAAGAAAAAGTGGCTTCCAGGGTGTGCAAAGGGTGAATACATTCTTGCTATAGCAATGACAGAGCCAAATGCTGGATCAGACCTTGCTAACATTTCAACTGTTGCAAGAAGGGAGGAAATTACTGGATCATAAATGGACAAAAAACCTTTATATCCAATGGTCTTCTTGCAGATATTGTTGTAGTTGCCTGTAGAACAGGAACAAAGGAGTCAGGTGCTAGAGGAATAAGTCTTATAGTTGTGGAAAGGGATGTGGAGGGCTTCAAAAGAGGTAAGAAGCTCAAGAAAATGGGGCTTTATGCTCAGGATACAGCAGAACTTACCTTTGAAGGTTGTAAAGTTCCTGTTGAAAACCTTCTGGGAGAAGAGAGCAGAGGTTTTTATTACATGATGGAACATCTTCAGCAGGAGAGGCTTTTTGCCTGCATTATGGCTCAAGCTATGGCAGAAGCGATGTTTGAAATGACCCTTAAGTATTCCAAAGAAAGGATAGCCTTTGGTCAACCTATAGGAACTTTCCAGTATAATGCCTTTAAACTTGCTGACATGGCTACCGAGATCAAGATAGGAAGAACCTTTCTGGAACGGCTTATTAAGGATCACATGGATAAAAAGAACATAGTTGTTGATGTTTCCATGGCCAAAGCCTGGATTTCCGAGATGGCCAATAGAGTGGCCTATCACTGCCTTCAACTCCATGGTGGATACGGTTATATGGAGGAATACCCAATTGCGAGGTTCTATCGAGATGTAAGAGTAATCCCTATCTTTGCAGGCACTAATGAAATTATGAGGCTTATTATTGCAAAATCTCTTGGGCTTGGATAGTAAAGGAGGCTTTATGAGCCAAAGATCAATGCCTTTTGAAGGCATAAGAGTGCTTGACCTTTCAAGACTTCTTCCTGGACCTTTTTGTTCCATGCTTCTTGCTGATTTTGGGGCGGATGTAATAAAGATAGAGGATCCTTCCGTGGGAGACTACATAAGATGGTGGGCTCCCCTGGTGGGGAAATATAGCGGTTACCATGTAGTGCTTAACAGGAATAAAAGATCTCTTACCCTTAATCTTAAGCATCCAGAAGGAAAGGAGCTTTTCAAAAAGCTTGTAAAAAAGGCTGATGTGGTTCTTGAAAGCTTCAGACCAGGAGTTATGGAAAGGCTTGGGTTCGGTTATGAAGTTTTAAAAAGAGAAAACCCAAGAATTATCTATTGCGCTATAACGGGATATGGACAAAGCGGGGAGAGGGCTTTGAGAGCTGGTCACGATATAAACTATCTTTCTATAAGCGGAGTGCTTTCTTATTGTGGAAAGGAAAAGGAGCCAGTGCTTCCTGGTGTTCAGATTGGAGATCTTGGCGGTGGTGCCCTTATTGGTGCCTTTGCCATTGCAATGGCTCTCTACCAAAGGGAAAAAACAGGGGAAGGAGATTTTATTGATGTTTCCATGACTGATAATCTTGTGCTTTGGAATGTCTTAAGGTGGGGAAAATTTCTTGCGGATTCTAGAGTTCCTGAACCTGGCGATGACATGTTAAACCATGGCCTTGCTTGCTATAACCTTTACAAAACCAAGGATGGTCGTTACATGAGTCTTGGGGCTTTAGAGCCCCAGTTTTGGAAAGCCTTTTGTGAAGCGGTTGGTCATCCCGAGTGGAATAATTCCGATTACTTTGTGCCAGGCGAACACCAAAGGAAGCTTATAGAAGCCATCAAAGAAATATTTGCTCAAAAAACCCAGCAGGAATGGGTTGAGTTTTTCAAAAATGTTGATTGCTGTGTAGAACCTGTAAGGAGCCTTGATGAAGTTGCAGCTGACAAAGAGTTAGAAGCCCGTGGTGTTATTGTAAAAATGGTTAGCGAAGCCTACGGAGCCTATACCCAACTTGGCATTGCTCTTAGGTGTTCTAATGCCTTTGGATCAATAAGAACCCATGCGCCATACCTCGGAGAACACACTGAAGAGATTCTTCAAAAAGAGCTTGGAATCTCTTTAGAAAAGATAGAGGCCTTGAAAAGGGAAAAGGTAATTTAATGTCTTTCTGTGGAGAGGCAAAAGCCTATTCCACTTAATCTAATCCCTTGCAAGCCATTTATTACAACTCCAAGAGAAGGGGAGGTAATCTCTTAGACCGCTTCGCTTTCTGCTCGAAGTGACCTCCCCTTACAACACCAAATTGCCATGCCCAAACAAGGCTTGCAACGGATAGATCTTTCCTCTACCTAAAGGGGGTCGAATAAAGCTTCGATCCATTACTCGTAACTACTTTGTCCAAGGCTATTTATGGGAGCAAAAGCTTAGCACTCTCCCATCAATTACCCAAGTAGCCTTTTGGCTATGTAGGAGCCTCCATAGACAGCTGAACTTCCAAGTTCTTCCTCTATCCTTAATAGCCTATTGTATTTTGCAATTCTATCGGTTCTTGAAAGGGAGCCCGTTTTTATCTGCCCTGTTCTTGCTGCTACCGCCAGGTCAGCTATGATAGTGTCTTCTGTTTCTCCTGACCTGTGGGATATAATGGTTAAATAGCCAGCCTTATGAGCCATCTCGATAGCTTCTAGAGTCTCCGTTACTGTTCCTATTTGGTTAAGCTTTATGAGAACAGAATTAGCAACTTTTTCTGCGATGCCCTTTGCTATAATTTTTGGATTGGTTACGAAAACATCATCACCTACGATTTGAATAGAATTTCCAAGTCTTTGAGTTATGAGTTTCCAACCTTCCCAGTCATCCTCTGCCATACCATCTTCTATGGATATAATGGGGTAGTTTTTAACCAGATACTCGTAGTAATCCACTAATTGGGCGGAAGTCTTTTTTGGCTCTTTCTCTGCGGTCATTACATAATAGCCTTCCTTGTAGAATTCGCTTGCTGCTGAGTCGATAGCAATAAATATGTCTTCTCCTGGCTTGTATCCAGCGGTTTCAATGGCTTTTACAAGGACTTCCAGAGCCTCCTCATTAGAGGGAAGATTGGGGGCAAAGCCACCCTCATCTCCTACGGCTGTATTTAGTCCTTTGGACTTTAGGATTTTTTTAAGGCTATGAAATGTCTCGGCGCCCATCCTCAGAGCTTCACTGAAGGAGGGTGCCTTGAGAGGGACTATCATGAATTCCTGGATATCCAGGTTATTGTCTGCGTGTTTTCCACCGTTTAAGACATTCATCATAGGAACTGGAAGAAGGTTTGTAAAGACACCCCCTAGGTATCGATAAAGGGGAAGACCCAGCTCTTCAGAAGAGGCTTTTGCAACAGCCATACTAACTGCAAGAATTGCATTGGCACCAAGTCTGCTTTTGTTTTCAGTGCCATCTAGTTCTAACAAAAACTTATCAATTGAAACCTGGTCATGGGCATTCATCCCCACAAGGCGAGGTGCTATCTCCTCGTTGATGTTTCTCACAGCCTGTAGGACACCCTTTCCTATGTATCTTTTTTCGTCCCCATCTCGTAGCTCCAAGGCTTCTCTTGAACCTGTAGAAGCACCAGATGGAACAGTAGCTCTTCCCATGTATCCGCTATCAAGCCATACGTCAGCTTCTACTGTTGGATTTCCTCTGGAATCAAGAACTTCCCTTGCCTTTATACCAATTATTTCTCCCATTTTGACCTCCTTGGACTGTTTCCCTTACGGTTGACCATAAGTTAGCAACCACTTCCCTCATATGGTCTATCGAATTTAGTGATTTTTTAAAAGGTTTTTTTAAGCTCTTTCCGCTTCCAATATGACACCTTTAAAAGAGATGGATCTTTTCGAAATTGTTAGTAAAGTGAACCAATAAGTGATATAAAAATAGCGTTAGCAATATTTTGTTTTGCCCCCAGTGGCGGATCAAAAAATGTAGAAAAGTAGGAGGTAGTATGGGGAATGTAATTAATGCAGGTGATTTGAGAAAGGGTCTAAAACTTGAGATTGATGGAGAACCCTATCTTATTGTGGATTTTGAGTTTACAAAGCCTGGAAAAGGACAGGCGCTTTACAAATGTAGGCTTAAGAATCTTATCACCGGTGTTCAGTTCGACAGAACCTACAGATCAGGAGATCGCTTTATAGAGGCCGATACGGAAGAAAAGGAAGCGGAATATTTATACAAGGAAGGCAACAAGTATTATTTCATGATTACTTCCACCTACGAACAGGTTGAGATGACAAAGGAGCAACTTGGAGACGCGACAAACTATCTTGTTGAAAACACAAAGGTTAATATGCTCTTTTTCAAGGAAAAGCCTATAGCTATTGTGCTTCCAAATTTTGTTAACTTAAGGGTTATCAAAGCGGGGCCTGGCGTAAAAGGAGATACCGCCTCCAGTGCTACAAAGCCAGTTGTTCTTGAAACAGGTTATGAAGTTCAGGTTCCTCTTTTTGTTGAAGAGGGAGATGTTCTAAAGATCGATACGAGAACAGGCCTTTATGTTGAAAGAGTCTAAAAGGCTCTTCCTTGAGAAAAGGCATAAAATTTTAAAGGCCATAAGAAGTTTTTTTGAAAAGGAAGGTTTTCTGGAGGTAGAAACCCCTTTGAGGGTGCCTGCCCCAACTCCAGAAAACCATATAGAGCCTTTTTCATCGGAGGATTGGTTTCTCATAACAAGTCCAGAACTTCAAATGAAAATGCTTCTTGCGGAAGGTTATGACAAGATATACCAGATCTGCAAGGTTTTCAGGAAAGGCGAGCGGGGAAGACTCCATCTTCCGGAGTTTACCTTGCTTGAGTGGTATAGAGCGGGGGCTAACTATGAAAAGACCATGGAGGATACCATCAGGTTAATAAGATTTGTGGGAGAAGCTTTGGAGATGCCAGATCCTTTTCTGTATCAGGGAATGAAACTAAGTTATAGCGGAAGACGGCGGGTCTTTACAGTGGAAGAGCTTTTTAATAGTCTTGCTGGATGGAATCCCCTAGAAATGCCGGATTCTGAAAGATTTAGTTTTGATTTGGTAGAAAAAGTGGAACCTTTCCTTAAGTTTTCTACTCCTACTATTGTAAAAGATTATCCTCTGTCGGAGTCTGCCCTTGCGAGATGCAACGAAAGGACTTGCGAAAGATTTGAAGTTTACTGGGGAGGTATAGAGCTTGCCAATGGATATTCAGAGCTAAGCGATGAAAAGGAGTTGAGAAAGCGCTTTAGTATGGTTATGGAAAAAAAGAGCTATCTCAGGATGCCAGAAAGTTTTTTAAAGATTTGCTCTAATCTTCCCTTGTGTTCCGGAGTTGCCCTTGGTGTTGACAGGCTTGTTATGATTTTTACAGGGGCATCCTCTATAGATCAAGTAGTGACCTTTTGTCCTGAAGAGTTATAGTTAAGGTGTCTTTGGAAGGAAGCAGGTATTTTTGAGGTTTTGAATGGATTGCTCTAAAAAATCCAATACCCTTGGAATAAAAATCCCCAAAAGGCAAAAGCATGTTTATCACTACTTTATTGACAATGCCGGAAGGTGGTTTTGTGAAGGTAATGAAGTGGCCGACCGAGAGCTTTTTAAGTTGCTTAGTTTGTCTCTTTTTGAATATAAGGGGCGTTATTTTGTAAGGTGTGAGGGAGAGATCCATCCCGTTGAAGTAGCCGATGCCCCTCTTTGGATAAAGTATATCCATGTAAGAAAGACCTCGGAGGGAGCTATAGAAGGTATAGAACTTGAGCTTACCGATGGGCGGATGGAACCCCTTAACCCAAAGGAGATATGGCTAGAGGGGGAATCCGCCCTGTATTGTCGAGTAACAAAGAAAAAGCTAAAAGCCCGTTTCGGCAAAGTGGCCTACTACGAACTTGCACAGCTTATGGAATGGAATCCTGAAAAGGATGTTTACGAAATTAAGCTAGTAAACGATGTTATAACGATTAAGCCTTCGTAACACCTGCCTCTTCGAAGGTTTTAACCTCCTTCAAGACCCTTCCAGCAGCTTCAACGATAGGCATGGCAAGGGCTGCCCCCGTTCCCTCGCCAAGTCTCATATCGAGGTCAAGAATTGGTCTTAAACCAAGAAAGTCAATCATAATGGTGTGACCTTTTTCTTTGCTTCTATGGGAAATAAAGAGGTAATCCTTTACGTTAGGTGAAAGGGCTACCGCTATTAGAGCTCCTGCTGTTGCTATGAAACCATCGCAAACAACTGGCGTTTTCATAAAGGCTGAACCAAGAACAGCACCTGCAAGTCCGGCTATTTCAAACCCCCCAACCTTTGAAAGCACATCTATTGGGTCGGAAGGATCGGGTTTATTGACTTCTATACCTCTTCTTATAACCTCAATCTTTCTTTTAAGGGTTACGTCATCTATACCTGTTCCTCTCCCTGCAACCTCTTCGGGAGATTTTCCACTTAGCACCGCCAGAATGGCAGCAGAGGGGGTAGTGTTCCCAATGCCCATATCACCTGTGCCAATCAGGTTATAGCCCTCTTTAGAGATTGCTTCTATAACTACCTCCGCTCCTTCTTCGATAGCTCTTATGGCTTCTTCCCTTGTCATGGCTGGACCCTTTGTAAAATTGGAGGTGCCCTTTCGGATTTTTTTCCTTACCACAGGCCATTCTTCAGGAATGTCAGAAGAAACACCCATATCAACAACCCTTACGTCGATGAGGCTATGTTTGGCTAAGACATTTATAGTAGCCCAGCCTTGCACAAAACTAAAAACCATCTGATAGGTAACCTCTTGGGGGTATAAACTTATTCCTTCTTCCGTAACACCATGGTCTCCTGCCATGGTAAAGATTATCTTTTTACTTAAATCTGGAGACAAAGTTCTACAGGCTGAGGCAATCTTTGCGGCTAGTGCTTCTATTTGGCCAAGGGAGTCTCTTGGTCTTATCTGCGATCTTAAGCGTTCCCACGCCTTTTGCTCCCAGGCAGGATCACCAGGTTCTATGGCAGATAGAAGTTCTTCAAGCTTCATTTCCTCCTCCTTATTACTAAAATTAAGCCTTGTCAAAAGATGAGTTTCGTTTATATTTTTGGGTGGAAGTGCCTAGCTCGCTGGTGGGGCTCCCGGACTTCAAATCCGGTGGGAGGTAGTGAAGGCTGCCTCCGGTGGGTTCGATTCCCATGCACTTCCGCCATCTCCTGTCAATTGCCAAGTAATTTTTTTACTCCTGGGGTTCTCCCTTAAGTGCTAAGGAAGTGAATATTTACCTTTCTTGTTCTTGGCCCGTCAAATTCACACAAAAAAATCCTTTGCCATGTTCCAAGAAGTAACTTCCCGTTTTCTACAAAAACTGTAACACTGCTTCCAACCAAAGAGGCCTTTATGTGGGCTGCTGCATTTCCTTCTATGTGTTTGTAAGGACCTCTCCAGGGAACGAGCTTTTCTAGAGCTTCCATTAAGTCTTCCATAACATGGGGGTCTGCCCCTTCGTTAATAGTAATTCCTGCTGTTGTATGGGGAACATAAACGAAGCAAAGCCCTTTCTTTAGACCTTCCTCTTCAATAACCTTTCTTACGTGGTTGGTAATATCTACTGCTACACTTCTTGATGAGGTGGTTAACTGAATAGTTTTCATGTAAAGCCTCCCTTTTTAAAGGCTTTTATAACTTCCTCGAAGCAAGCTTGCTAGAAATTACATTAATATCAGGATCCATTTCTAGAATAAAGTTTTGGACATCTTCCCACTCAGCCTTTCCTTGATCGTAGGGAGTTACAATAAGTCTTGATTCAGAAGCTTTAGCTGTCATAAGGTTTTGCACCGCAAAATAAAAGATTGAAAAAAGCATGTGCTTTACAATGAAAGGTTTCCACCTATCAAAATTTCCTTCTTTGATATCTTTTGAGATTTTTTGAAGCAGGGAGGGATAAAAAAGGTTTTCATTTTTGCTAGCCAATATAAGAGCCATTATGCCTAAATAGATCCTGTATTTACCTAGGGAAAGGGTATCCAGGCTTTTAAAGGTCTCAAAAATTTTTCTTTCTAGATTGTATGCTTTAGTGAAGGAATCAATATGTAGAAGTGGCCTAATAAGGCTTGATATCTCACTACGGAATTTTTCCATAGCTTCTTTACTGAATACGAAAGGTCCTACCACAGAAATAAGTTCACCGAAATCCTTTGATTCTTCTATCTCACAAGAAGCATCTTCTAGGTCGTAAGATGAGAATAGATTTTTGGCAACATTTATATGACCAATATTTTCCACATCCCACCTCTGGTCATATAATTCCAGAAGCTCTTTGCAAAAAGTGGCTGTTTTGGTAAAGGGCACTTTTAAAGGGGCAGAGTAAACTTCATTCAAAGCAGAAACCATTTCCTTAAAGGACCTCTTTGGTCCCCTTACTACTCTCAAGGTGGGATCTGGTTCAGAGTAAGCCTCTGGCGTCAAATTGTTTAAGAAAAGTTCCACACCAATAATATAACCAAGCTCTCGAAGAGAAGGCTGTTCGTAGATCATAAGGCAAAATCTTGAAAGACTTTTGTCATAAAATAGCCTTGCCTCAGCCTCTCCTGAAAGTTCAGCTTTAAAAAGAACCTTCTCTTCTTTTGAAGACTTTTCTAAAACAAAGCCCTTTTGGGATAAGCGGTATTCTATTTGTTTTACTAGTTTGAGCCATTTTTTGGATTTGACCACTTCTTTAATACTTTTGAAAGCCTTTAGCGAGGCTGGAGACGGATTCTGGCTTATCCTTTCAAGGATTGCAACCGCCAGATGTTCCTTGTCGCTTAAGAATTTTTTAAGAGAATCCAGGCAGTTTTTAAAGGATTCTCCTTCAGGATTTTGCACATTTAGTCTGTCAATGATTGCCTCGATTTCTCTTTCTTCCGCAAGGCCTATCTCTATGGGTTTTTCCTTTTTCGCCATCGCCTCTCCAATACCTTCCTTCCTATAAGGATGGGAAGGAACCCATCCCTAGAATTTTTTCTAAACTTTCTTTTCCATAACAAGCCTTGCAAAGTGCTCGAAAGATCTATCATAAGTTCTTTCTGCACCTGGAGGAAACACACAGCCAGGAAGCTGACGGTTTTTGAGATGATAACTAAGGCACTCGCAACAAATGCCTTTTTTGTTGCAGGGATCGTAAGAACAGGTGCACTTTTTCAGATTTTGCTCTTTTTTGCATTCCATAGATAACACCCTCCAAAAATTGCTTATAGATTGCTGGTTATTTATAAGTAAAATCGTGTATAGTTTGCAACATAAACCTAAAAAAGGAGGGTGAGCCATGGTGAATAAAGCTTCAGAGTTTATAAAAAGCTACGATGCCTTGCTACTTCTTGTGGACATTCAAAAGGTTCTGTTGGAACCCTGTGTTCACAAAGAAAAGCTTCTTAAGAATTGTTCTGCCCTTATAGATACCGCCAAGGTTTTTAACATCCCTATAATCTTTACAACCCATAACGGAGAAAAACTAGGGGGATTCGTTCCGGAACTTACCAGTAAGGTTCCTGAGCCCTTAGTGCTCAACAAACTGGAATTTAGTTGCTTGGAAAATGATAACATAAGAAAGGCCATTGAAGTCACAGGCAAAAAAACCATTATTATTGCAGGCATAGAAAGCCATGTTTGCATATTCCACACAGCCTCTCATGCCCTAAGGCTTGGCTATAGAGTTGACCTTATTACCGATGCGGTATCTTCAAGGACTGAAGAAGATAGGCTTGTTGGCATAGAAAGGTTAAAGCAGGCAGGAGTCATAATAAGTTCTACAGAGATGGTTATATTTGAGTTACTTGGAAAGGCTGGAACCGACGAATTTAGAAAACTCCTTCCTACGATAAAAGAACTCTCAATAAAATAACCGTAATGACACAGCCATGGACTGTGCCACCTGGCCAATACTTCCCTTAACGGGAGGAGGTTCCTGGGAAGCCTTTTCATTGGGCATTCTTGTGCCTTCCAACCAAAGGAATACACCTACAAACCCCAGCGGTTGGAAGGTGCAACGCCCTCTCGGTAGATCTAAACCCTGGAAACTTTAGAAAACAACCCCAAACCTTCCAAGTTGATAACAGAGCTCACCCACTCTTAGGGGTGAGCTATACTTTATTAGGCAAAAAGTCCTTTTATGTTTCTATGAAGTTCTTTCGTCTTTTCCATTCTTACTCGGTCTCTATCCCTTGCAATTTCATCAAGCTCTTCCTGAAGAGGCTTCATTGAAGGATCATCATGGGGAATGCCCTTTCTATGAGCGTCTATAAAAGTTCTATAAATTTTTATCATTCGAGCTATAAGATCTACAGGATATTCTCTTCCCTGAACCTTTAGCGTTGCAAGCCCAAGATCCATGTAGTCCCAGAGCTCTTTGCCATTTATAGCAAAAGCCACATTAGGATGTTTTCTTATTTTCTCGTTTATTGCCTCTATTTCGCTATCCTTTTTCCCTCTTTGTTTTAACACCTTTCTTCTTTGCTCATCCGTAAGAAGGCAAAGCCTGAAACAGCTCCCGCTTCTATCAGGCCATCCTTCATACTCTACTATCTCATTTCCATCTTCGTCGTAATAAATCTTCTTTATGTAAGAGTCACTTATTAACTCATGGAAACTACAATTTCCAACGCCCCCTACGCATCTATTGCCATGGATTAAGACCTCTGTGGCTACCCCAAGTTTATCTGCTGCCTCTTTGAAAGCTCTTAGCTTCTCTACTGTGTTGATCTCTGTGCTCGCAACTATCTGGGATGCTCCATAGCTTTTGTATTCTTCAATTTGCTTTGGTGTCTGGATATTACATCCAACGCTTGCATGGATTACTAGCTCTGGAAAATTTTTATGGATCATTTGCATAACCTGTGGTGTTTTCACTATTACCCCTTCTGCACCCCAGGAAGCATATTTAGAGACCTTATTTAGAAGAATCATGAATTTTTCCGGAGGGATTTCAGCATTTATCGCAACTCTTATTTTTTTGTTTCCATAAATTTTTGCTATCTCTATGGCTTCCCTTATTTGGGAATCTTCCAACTCCCAAGCACACTTTCTCCTGCTAAATCCTTTAGAGCCAACATATACTGCATCAGCCCCACTTTTTAGAACCGCCTCCACCATCTCTAAATTTCCACCAGGTGCTAAAAGTTCATTCATAGGAAATACCTCCTAAAAGGACAAAAATCTTAAAAAGACTTCAGGGCAAGTCTAACGGTAGTCCAGGGAAATAATCTTCCAGGACAATCCGTATTTGCCCCAGGGACATCTCTATGTCCCATTATGTTTGAGTAAGGAATCCTGTAATATTCCATTAAATATTTTACCAAAGTAATTAAAGAATCCAACTGTGCCTTGGTAGGCTGAGTTTCATTAAAGTTGCCCACAAGGGCAACACCAATAGCTACCGAATTCATACCCCCTGCCTTGCAGTGAGCTCCATCTTCTTGCTTGATCCATCTTGGGGAGATTTCAATTTGACCATCTCCTTTACCAAGTGTCCCATTGTCGATTAAGAAATGGTAGCCAAGACCATTTATAAACCCTCGCCGGTAATGGCTTTCATGGATAGAGAAAGCTTTTCCTATTTCTGTGCCAGTGTGGTGGATTATAATATAGTGCCATTTGGGATTGGGATAAAGAGGGATTATGTTTCTAAAATATTTAGCATTTGGAATGACCAATTTCTGACCTATCTTTAGATCATTCCCAGAAAGATTGTTAGCCTTTTTTATGGCTTCTACGGAAACTCCATACATCTTGGCAATACGCCAAAGCGTTTCAAGGGGTGCTACCTCGTGGACAACAGTTTTGTTCTGGGAAGGAACCCAAAGGGTCTTTTCAACAACAACCTTCGATCCGGAATAAAAAGTTTCCTCCCTGGGTTTAGGCTCAACTTTAGTTTCATAAGAGCCGTAATAATTCTTAACCGGTTGACTAGTGCAGCCTGCCAAAGCAAAAATCAAAAAAATTACTAAAATTCTACCTTGCACCAGAACTTCCTCAAGCAATCATCAAAATAGTCGATTGTTTGCTTCAAGCCTTCTCTAAGGGGCACCTTTGGTTCCCAGTTTAGCGTTGTTTTTGCAAGAGTTATATCAGGACAGCGCCTTCTTGGGTCATCCTGGGGAAGAGGCTCGAAAGTGATTTCTGAGGAAGAACCAGTAAGTTCTATGATTGTTTCAGCAAGCTCCAGGATAGAAACCTCTTCTGGGTTTCCAAGATTTACTGGACCTGTAAAATCATCAGGTGTATTCATTAGCCTTATAAGTCCATCAATCATGTCATCAACGTAGCAAAAAGAACGGGTTTGTGAACCATCGCCATAAATAGTAATAGGCTTTTTTAGAAGAGCCTGGAGAATAAAATTAGAAACTACTCGCCCATCGTTAGGATGCATTCTAGGACCATAGGTATTAAAAATTCTTGCAACCTTAATTCTAACTTTATGTTGCCTATGATAGTCAAAGAAAAGGGTCTCAGCGCACCTTTTGCCTTCGTCGTAACAAGCTCTTATGCCTATTGGATTGACATTTCCTCTGTAATCTTCCCGCTGAGGATGAACCTCAGGGTCTCCATAAACCTCTGAAGTAGAAGCCTGTAAAATCCTTGCTTTTGTTCTTTTGGCAAGGCCTAACATATTTATGCTTCCATGAACACTGACCTTAGTTGTTTGAACAGGATCAAACTGATAATGAATTGGCGAAGCAGGGCAGGCAAGATTATATATTTCGTCTACTTCAATGTATAAAGGAAAAGTAATATCATGCCTTATCAGTTCAAAATAGGGATTTCCCATGAGATGTTCAATGTTAGGCTTTGATCCGGTATAGAAGTTATCAACACAAATTACGTCGTAATTTCCTTTTAAAAGCCTTTCACAAAGATGGGAACCTAAAAAACCTGCTCCACCTGTTACGAGAACCTTAGTTTTCCATGTTTTCACTGTTTTACTCTCCTTGTTAAGTTATTGTTTATTTTAAGCAGACTTTAATAAAAAAGCAACCCGTGTAATTGTCCGTTGAATTTTTGCTGACTTCCTATTAATTTGAGTGAAACAGGGATAAAGGATACTTTAACTGAGTAAGGTATGGGGATATGGATGAAGAGCTTCGAACAGGTAAGAAATTGCTGGGTGAGGTGGCTAACAATAAGGCTGTTAAAAAGATACTTTTGATTCCTGTTGTTGTGGTTTCGGTAGCTCTTTTTATCTGGTGGGTTCAGGAAAGAAAATATGAAAAGACTGATAATGCCTATGTAATGGCAGATATTGCCACCTTAAGCAGTAGAATCCCTGGAAAGATTAAAAAAATACATGTAGAAAACGATGATTATGTAAAAGAGGGAGACCTTTTGGTAGAAATCGATGAAGAAGATTATGCCTTAAAGGTTCAACAGATAGCTTCCTCTTTAGAAGCTCTAAGGGAAGAATATAAACTTAGACAAATAAACCTTTCCTACATTGAATCCAATGTAACAGCAAGATTAGAATCTGCAAGAGCAGACCTTAACATATCCCTTAATAGAGAACAGCAAGCCCAGAAGAAGATTGAGGAGCTGGAAGAAAAAAGAAAGGCTCTTGAAGTAGATTTTAAGCACTACGAGAAGGATTTCCAAAGATTTGAAGCCCTTTATGGTGAAAAGGCTATCCCGGAAAGGGAGCTTGATAGGACTAGAACCTCTTACAAGAAAGCAAAGGCTCAGCTTGAGGCTTTGAATGCAGAACTTGCCTCTGCAAGAATTGCTTTAAATTCCGCCAGGAAAGATACAGAGAAGGCAAGGGCACAATTGAAGATAGCGGAGGCTGATGAGCTTAACATAAAGATGGAACAACACAGAATAAAAAATCTTGAAGCCCAGATAAAGAAGGTTGAAGCAGAACTTGAACTAGCAAAGCTTCAGCTTTCTTACTGCAAAATTGAAGCTCCCATATCAGGCTATATAGCTCAAAAGCGCATCCAAATAGGAGACTGGGTTCAACCCGGCCAGCCCCTTATGGCTATTGTTCCTTTAGATGAAATCTATATTGAAGCAAACTTCAAGGAAACCCAGCTGAGAGACATAAGAATAGGGCAGAAGGCAAAGATAAAAGCTGATATTTATCCTGGCTATCAATATGAAGGAAGGGTTGTTGGTATAAGATCGGGAACGGGGGTAGTGTTTTCTCTGCTTCCACCTGAAAATGCCACAGGTAATTGGATTAAGGTTGTCCAAAGGGTGCCTGTAAAGATCAAACTGGATAATCCTCCACCTCCTGAATATCCCCTGAGGGTTGGGCTTTCTTTAGAAGTTAAAGTGGATACCTCCGACAAAAGCGGTCCTCGAATAAAAGAAGCAAGGCTTAATAAAGAGGCGGTTAAGTGATTTTATCAGTTAAGCCCAACAAGTGGTTAATAGCCTTTACGGTTATATTTCCTACCTTCATCGAGGTGATGGATACAAGTGTTGTAAATGTTTCTCTTCCTCATATTCAGGGAAGTCTCAATGCAGGACTCGATGAAGTAACTTGGGTGCTTACTTCTTACCTTGTGTCAAATGCTATCATTATTCCTATTACTGGATGGCTTGCTAGACTTTTTGGAAGAAAGAATTATCTCATGTTTTCTCTTGTCCTTTTTACTGCTAGCTCGGTTCTTTGCGGTGCTGCCACATCCCTTGAGATGCTTATATTTGCGAGGGTGCTTCAGGGGCTTGGCGGAGGTGGATTACAACCCCTTTCTCAGGCTATCCTTCTGGAAACTTTCCCTCAAAAAGAACACGGCACAGCCATGGCCATCTTTGGAATGGGTGTGGTCTTTGCCCCCATCCTTGGACCCGTTGTTGGTGGCTGGATAACCGATAATTGGGAATGGCGCTGGGTCTTTTATATAAATCTTCCCGCAGGAGTTATTGCCATTTTGCTTACCCTAACATTCATAACAGATCCCCCCTATCTGAAAAGAGAGATAGGCGAAATAGATTATATTGGACTTGCTCTGCTTTCTCTTGGTCTTGGATGTCTTCAGGTGGTTCTTGATAAAGGCGAAAGGGAAGATTGGTTCGAGTCAGATTTTATAACAACCCTTAGTATCATTTCCGCCATAAGCCTTACGATCTTTATATTCGTTGAACTTAGGGTGAAACATCCCGTTGTAAATCTGAGAGTTCTGAAGGATAGAAGTTTTGCCTTGGGAAATATTATAATGTTTACTGGCTTTTTTTGTATGTTTGGCAGTATAGTCCTTCTTCCTCTATACCTCCAAAATCTTATGGGATACACTTCCTTGTGGGCAGGACTTGTGTTAGGGCCAGGTGGGATAGCAAGCTTTATGATAATGCCAGTAGTTGGAATCCTTGTTAAAAAAGGCGTAAGACCTAATTTCTTGCTTGCCATAGGGCTTCTTATATCGACTATATCCTTTTTTATGATGGCAGAGTTTAACCTTTACGCTGATTTCATGGCTGTTGCAATACCAAGAATAGTTCTTGGCTTTGGGATGGGCATGTTCTTTGTTCCTCTTGGAGCATCCTCCTATGTAAATATTCCAAAAGAAGAGATGGGAAATGCAACAGGTATTTTTAATCTCCTTAGAAATCTTGGTGGAAGTTTTGGAACAGCCTTTGGAACAACCCTTTTGTCTCAAAGGTCTCAGTTTCATCAAAACTTTCTCGTTGAATACATCAACCCCTTTAATCCTCTTTTTCAGTCTAGATTCAAGGAAGTTCTGGAATTTATTGGTGATGGAAGCTCCTGGATTGATCAGCAAAGGGTTCTTCTTCTTTTTTACAAGGAAGTATTAAGACAAGCCAGCATGTTAGCCTTTAACGATGTATTTTGGATCTTTGGTTGGATGACTATAGGACTTGTGTTTTTAGCCCTTCTTATGAAGGGACCTTCAGGTAGACCAGCTTCTTTGGAATCAGTCCACTAATAGCTTAGCCCTTTCATAAAGGCTATCCAGAATTAATTTTAGCTCTCTTTGCAGTTTTTCATCATCAGCAAAATTCATATCGATAGGTGAACCTATACTTATGCCAATCTTTGAAAAGGGAAGAGGAAGAATCATTTTATCCCAGCTAGGAAGTCTTATAGAGGGCTTTGCAAAAACTCCTATTGGAAGTATAAGTGCCTTTGCATGTTTTGCAAGAAAGCCTATTCCCCTCTGGACTTCCCTGGCAGGTCCTCTACTTCCGTCAGCTACAACTATGGCACAGGCTGGCATATCTTCAATAGCATTTAAGTGCTTTATAAGGACTGAAGCAGCCCTTATGCCCCCTCTTCCAGAAGAACCCCTTACCGTTTTAAAACCAGCCTTTACCATAATATCGTTGGCTATCTGACCATCTTTACTTACACTTACCATGGCAATACAGTAAGAAGAAAGATTCGAAGGATGCTTTAATAAGAAACAAAAACCCCCAATAATGCCACAATGCCAGGTGGTGGCTATAACTCTGGATTTTTTATTTATAAGTTCTTCTACAATCTCTGAACCTTCTACAAAGATTCTACAGGTTCTAAGATAGATCAATAAAAGGTCTAACACAAAAGAAGATAGCTTCATTTTCTTTTGCTTTCAAAAAAGTTTTTAAGCAAAAGCCCGCATTCAGAAGCCAGGATGCCTGAAGTGATCTCTACAGTATGGTTGAAAACTTTGAGATTACTAGATTTTGCCTGTAACAGGTTTGCCAGATTGAGAGCAGAACTCAAGGCTCCACTTTTTGGATCTAAAGCACCAAAGACAACTTTTTTTATTCTAGCATGAATTATAGCTCCAAAACACATAAGGCAAGGTTCTAAAGTAACATAAAGAGTAAAACCATTGAGACGGTAATTCCCCACCCTTTTTGCTGCCTTTCTTATAGCAACTATTTCTGCATGGGAGGTTGGATCAACGGTTTTTATGGGTTCGTTGTGAGCTATCGAAACAATCTGTCCCTTTTCATCAACAATTAAAGCTCCTACCGGGATTTCTCCAAGGGCTGAAGCTTTTTTTGCAGCTTCAAGGGCAATTTTCATATACCTTTCATCTTCCATCTTTCAAAATTGCTAATAACCTCTTTTACAGTTATGTGTCCAAAAAAGTTATCCCAAAAGAATAGAAAAATTGAAGAGTCTTCAAGGAGTTTTTTACAGAGCTTCGATGTTTCTTGTTTACCTCCACGAGAGAAGGTAAGTCCAAGTCCTGCAAAGGCTCTTGAAGGAGCTCTAGGACTTGAAAGATATAAATCTACCTTTGGAATCCTAGAAAGATTCCACCTGGCACAGACCCTTGCAATGCCCCACAGGGCACCTTCTAAGAGAAATTCATTATCTAGCTGGTTTCCCTCGGGGTCTATGTAAGAAAATAATATGTGGTGATACTCTTCAGCAAGAGTTTTATTATTTTTCAAAATCTCTCCAATAGCTTCTGGAACACCCCAGCCCATCCCGCCTGATTCTTCGTTAATATACCACATAAGGCGTCTTATAGTGACTCTTGCCCATTCTATATCAATTTGAGCAATCTTTGATACGGTATAACCTGTAAGTGCCACCGCCCCCCACTTTTCCAAAGGTTCTGTTGATGTGAGAAAGGAAAGAATAGGATTTATGAAATACTTTGGATTTTCATCAATTTGGCTAAAGGATAGATTACCAGGGATGCCTTCAGTGAAATGGTCGTAAATAAGCTTTTTTATGATTTCCTTTGCTTTTCGGTGGGTCATTAGCGCCTGTTAACGAGATAATAATAAGCAGAAAGAGCTGCCTTAGCACCTTCCCCTGCAGCAACTACTACCTGTTTATAGGGAACATTTGTTACATCGCCACAGGCAAAAACACCAGGAACGCCTGTTCTGCAAAGCTCGTCAACAATGATTTCGCCCTTTTCATTGGTTGCTAACACGTCAACAAAAAGAGCTGAGTTAGGCATAATTCCTATTTCTACAAGAACACCCTCTACGGGTATAACTTTATATTCCTTGGTGTCTAGGGATTCAATTTCTATAGCTTCAACTTCTTGATTTCCAATGATTCTTTTAACTCTATGCCTTAAAAAGAATTCAACAATTGGCGAGTTTTTAACCTTTTCCTGAAGAATAGGATCTGCTGTAAGCTCTGTGATAGATATGCCGTAAATCCTTTTTGCTATAGGGATTAGATCTATTATTGCTTCCAATGCAGAATTTCCTCCTCCCACGACTGCCACGTTAGCTCCTGCAAAAAGGGGAGCATCACAGGTTGAGCAATAAGACACACCTTTTCCTATTAGTTCCTTTTCTCCTGGAACTTCTAAGTGTCTGTGGCGCCCTCCTGTGGCTATTATGATGGTTTTTCCATAGAATTGCCTTCCATTCTTCAGAGTCACCCTTTTTATTCGCCCGGTAATGTCAGCGGAAACAACTTCTTCCCCAATGATAGTCTCAACGCCATACTTTTCAACGTGTTCTTTAAACTTTCTTATAAGGTCCTGGGCGTTTATCTGGCTAAATCCAAGGTAGTTGTCAATATCATAGGTCCAGGTGACCTGACCCCCTATATTTCCACTTATAACCAGAGTTTTCATAACTTTTCTTGCAGTGTATATGGCAGCACTTAGCCCTGCAGGACCAGCACCAATTATAATGACATCGTAAAGATTTTGTGGAGTCTTCCCTGAAAGACCAAGTTTCTCATAAAGAACGCCAGAGTTTTCTAAAAAGATAAGATCAAGATATCCACCGATAGGCTCACCATCAATAACCACCTGAGGAAGAGCACCACTTCCGGTAATTTTTACAAGTTTTAGCCATTCGTCACTGTGAGGGGGTGCTTCTATTTCTTGGAAATCAATCCCTTTACTTCTTAAGAAAGCTTTAGTATTTTCACAAAAGGAGCATCCAGGAAGGGTATAGACGACCACCTTTTTCATTTAAGTAAACCCTTATCCTTTAATACTTTTGTAAATTCCTGTTCATCATAACCTACCAAAACCGTGTCATCTATAACTATTACAGGAACAGTTCTTGCACCACCCGAGATCTCTCTCATCTCTCTTAAGGCTTCTGGGTTGGTAATCACATCAAAATCTTCAAACTTAATTCCCTTAGATGCTAAAAAATCCTTCGCCTGCTTGCAATAAGGACAAGTAGTAGTGCTAAAAATCCTTACTCTTTCAGCCATAATGAAATCTCCCAAAATATGGGACAAGCCCATTCATTTAGAGCTTGCCCATTTAGAAAATTAGCTTTTTTTTAAATTTCTTAAAGCAAGTGATAGCTTTTTTACGTGTTCTTGTTCTTCTTTTATGAGAAGATCAATTAATTCTCTTCCCTTTGTGTGTTCTGTTGCCTCTTTCATGCTAATAAAAAATATGACCGAATCTTTTTCGAACTGAATTGCAAGACGAAGGGCTTCTTCTACAGAAGAGATTTTTCCAAGCTCTTTTTCCATGTTCTCAGGTTTACTAAAGATGTGTTCTTTAGCCATCATTTCTATATACGAACTCAGTTCTCCCGAAGGATCTGGAACTGTTGGTTCTTTAGCCTTCGGAGGGAGGGCATTCTTAAGCTCTATAAATCTAGCCTTATGCTTTTCCTCCTCCTGGGCAAGCTCTTCAAAAAGTTTCTTTACGCCTTCATTTTCAATCATTGAAATTGCTTTGGTGTAAAAAGCCTTACCGTTTTCTTCGATGTTTATTGCAATATCGAAGACTTCCTCTGCATTAAACCCAAACATCATATCTTTTTCTCCTAGCTTTATTCTTTCTCAAAGTCGCTTTTAGAAGCCCCACATACTGGACAGCGCCAGTCATCGGGAAGTTTTTCAAAAGGTGTTCCGGGAGGAATGTTGTTATCGGGATCACCCTTGGCAGGATCATAAACATAACCGCAAATAGAACAAACATAACGACTCATAACTGCTACCTCCTTGTGTTGTTAAGCTAAAAAATTATAAAAACCCTTTTTCATACTATAAGAACCTTTTACATCCTTGCAAGAGTTAAAAACAACTTGATCCCTATCTTGCTTACAGTAATAGGAGTTTTTATATTCTAGATTAACCCATAACGCTTTTTACAAGGAGTGTTCGATGTTTAAAACAATAGGAGGATTTAAGGTTTATGATCCCTTTGTAGCAAAGAAAGAATCAAATAAAAAGAACCCTTGTCCCGATTGCGCCTTCTGTCAGCTCTGCTCTGAAAGTAGATGTAATGTTTGCAAAAATAATCGAAAAAATATAAAAAAGCTAAGTCTTGGGGAGCAGATTGAACTCTACAATAGAATTAATCGGCTAGATTGTTGAAAGGGGTAGGGATGTTAAAAAGGATTTTTATTGGGGCTATTTTTGTATTACTTGGCTTTGTTAAGAATGTTTCCTCTCAATGGTGTATTCCTCTAGATAATATGACAGAACCAAATATTACCACGGCAAAAGCCCTTATTTCCTTTTTTAAGGAACCCTGGTCAGAGTGGACTCTTAATATGCTTAGGGGGCAGATTGGCGAAAAAAGTGAGCATTATAGACATCTCAAAAGGATCTATGAAAAACTTGGCTTTAATCCAGTATTTTTCGATTCAACTTTAAGTCCCAAGCTTGTTGTTAAGACTTTAGTATCAGAGTTAGAGCCTGAAAAGGCGAAAATAGGTGAACCTCTCGATAAAGTAATCCGAATAAAGGAATCCATAAAGCTCAATAAACCACCAGTAACGGACAATAAAGAAGTAATGGTTTGCCCCCTTAGGGAAGAAGTTAACACCTTTACTGTTATCGGTTTAGATCAGAAAAAGGCAGAGAAAGTGGTAGAATGGGCAATCAAGACAAGGGATGAATTAGAAAATCTTGCGAAGGCTGTTTTTGAAGTGGATTTTTTACTTTCTACCGCTGTTTTGGACAGAATTAAGTCAAAAAGTCCCTATGATCTCTACTCTTGGGTCTCCATGATTGATAAGGGAAAGGCTCTTATAAGTTTGCTTAACTATGATGGACTTGAACATTTTAGTGGCTATAAATTTCTTAGGGAAGCCCTTCCCCATTATGAGAGACTTGCTTCTAGTGACCAGGTTCGAGTTTATGCTGATTCTAAGATGCAGGTAGGAGATAGTGGCGAAGCCATTGTAAAACTTCAAAAAAGGCTCATCCAGGAAGGATACCTTGTTGGAAAGGTAACAGGTGTTTTTGACGAAACAACCAGAGAAGCTGTTATGCGGTTCCAGAAAGCCCATTTTGTAACTCCTGACGGAACTGTTGGAAAAAAGACTATAGAAAAACTAAATATTTCTTATGCCCAAAAACTAGAATGGATAAAAAATACCCTAGAAGCTTTTCCAACATATCCCTTAAGGCTTTACAACAGGCTAGTGTGGATCAATATTCCCACTTTTTCTTTAGAGTATTATGAAGATGGCAAGCTAGTTTCAAGGCATAAAGTTATTGTTGGTAGAGCGGATGGCAAGGAAATAACGGTAAAGGGTAGAAAAGTAAGATGGAACAACACCCTTCCTTTGAAAAGCGAGATTAAATCTATAGTTGTAAATCCAAGGTGGTATGTTCCTGAACGCATAAGATTAGAGCTTGAAGGCCTTTTAGCAAAAAATGAGTATTATTACGAAAGAGCTGGCTTTAGGACTTTAGAAAGCACTTACTCCTGGGGTGAACCAAGACTATACCAACTTCCCGGTGAAAAGAATCCTCTTGGTAAGGTAAAGTTTCTTTTCGACAACCCCTACGGGTTTTACCTTCACGATACATCGGAACCTCATCTTTTCAAGAGATCCTTTAGAGCCATCTCCCATGGCTGTATAAGGGTAGAAAGAGCTCTAGATTTGGCAAAGAAGATTCTTGAAAAAGAAGATCCTAGAAAGGTTCTAAAGATAGAAGAATATCTGAAAAAACCAGATCAGACCCATATAACTCTTGAAAATCCTGTTCCCATAGTAATTACTTATCTTGCAGTTTGGGCTGAAGATAATGGTGGCCTTCTTTTTGGGGGCGATCCTTATAACTGGGGAAGCGATCCGGAGATTTACAGGAGTTTTTTTTATGTTAAGGACTTTTAGATTGATCCTTTCTTACATCAATTTCAAAGATGACAACAGTTCTTTTACTTCGTCGATGTATTTTGGGTAGTCTTCAACTGTGACGTAACTTATTGTTCCATAGTTCAGCTAATAAGGTAAAACCCGTAATCTCCTATGTTCCTTATAGACCACCAGGTAATTACCTTCAGCAAAGACATGCCACCCGGGATTTTGTTGAAAAACCTTTATCCTTTCTGGGTTAAAAAAATTGAGTATTTCTTTTTTCTGTTCTCCTTCCAGGTAATATAGTTTTGAAAATTCGCTATAGCCTTCCTCTTCTTGAAAGTCTATGGACTTTTCAAAGCTAAGTAAATTCACTAGCTTGGTGTGAAAAGATTTGGGAATTAGAGTAAAAGAGGGAAGGGCGGTTTTTAACTTAAGAAGGGCTGTTGTATAAAAGGCGGTTATGGCTGAGCCAAAGTCTCTGTAGTAATAATCCATAAAGATCAATTTTGAATTGCGGTAAGGAACTAGAATAAGATTCTTAGCACCTTTTTGTCTTCCCAAGCTAAATATTTTTGGATCTTTCAATGGAAATTTTTCCCAGAAGTCGTAATAAGATGTATTAGGGGTAGAAAAACTCCCCTTTTCTTTTTAGAGCTACCAAGGTCAGGGGAAAGATTTATCTTGGACGGATCCAAACTAGGCAATAGCTCAAGAAGATTTGCCTTTTCATCAAATTCAAAACCCTTTAGCAAAGCAAATTTTTGTAATTCTTTACTTCTTGCTTTAGCCTTTCTTTCCGAATAAAGCTTTGAAAAGACAATAAAACCCCCTATGGCGATTGCCAGCAAAAAGCCGAAGAGAATATTATAAAATCTTAGTTCATCTTTACACATCAACCATAATTCTAGCTTCCCAACCTTTTTCCCCTTTAGTTACGCTAAAGCCGTGGAAGGTAACTGCCTTTACATCTACAAGAAGGTCTTCCTTGCGAGATTCAATAGGCACTCCCCCCACCTTTGCTTTAAGAAACCATTCACCATTGGTGTTTTCTACTGTAACATCTAAAGCTTTGAAGAGAACAAGTTCCACATCTTTTAAGTAAAGAATCTCTTGAAGAAAGTTATGGAGCAAAAATTCAACAGAGTCAGCCTTTAGTTCTATTGTTTTAAATTCGGTGGGTTCAATCTTTTCAGAGTTTTTCAACATAATACCTAAAAGGGCTTCGGAGGAAGCTACAAAAAGTTCTTCCAAAGTCCTTCCCCAGGCTAAAAAGGCTTCGTCAGCCTTTGTTTCGTCTTCTAAATATCTGTATGGCATTGGGTTTTTACCTCAAAAAGGCTCCTACCATGCCGTTTTCTATAAGCCTTATCCTGGCATCCTCCGACTTTACCTCTTCCACTTTACCTCCATAGGAGAGCACCTTTTCAGAGGCAATCCATAGAACGTCTTCCATGCCTTCCATACTAGTATCGCAGTAGGGACATTTCTTACTTGCAGATACCTGGTCTATAAGAGTTTCACATTTTAAGCAATAATATCCCTGAAGGGTTATTCCAGCAGGATAAACCAGCAAATAGACCCTTCCCTGATTTATACTATCAAGGACAGCATTTAATCCAAGAACAGCCTTTTCAGTGGTTTTGTTGGCTGTTGTGATAAGATCCGCTACAGTCCTAAGCTCTGAAAGTCTTTCTCTTTCTTCAATCACTGGCATTACCACTTCAAGAATTTCGTCAGGCTTTGCCTTGACAGACATTCTCAATCGTGCCACCACCCTTTCCTGGAGTCCTTTGGGAAGAAATCTATATAGATCGGAAGTTACCTCACTTGGTCCCATAAGAATTATATGTTGAATGTCTTCCTCTTCTACAATATCGTGGATTTTACTGCTTATGTCCTTAAGGAACCAGTTCGTCCATGTTTCTGCCCTTCGCTGAAAAACTGTTTGTGACCTCATATGGTCAGAGCCAGGAGCTTTCCTGTATTTGACAGGAGGAATGTTTATACTATCTTGAATCTCATCTAACTTGCCAAAAATCAAAGTAAAAAACCTTGCCTTTTCGCTATCTAAGAGAACTATAGCATATCTTTCATAATGATCCATCGCTTCTACAATAGGCTTTATATAAGGAATGGGCTCATAATACACCGCATTGGCAAGGCGAAGGGGAATTTCTTCTTCATAGAATATATTTTCTGAAGCATCACAAAAAGCAATAAATGTTTTTCCTGCAGGAATAAGATTTTCTACTCTCTTCTTTACCCAGTTCTTATCTTCCTCGTAATGGGAGATTAATTTGGGATCATTTTCTATAGCCTTTTCTATTCTGGATAACATCTGATCCAGAACAACCTTATAACCACCCTTGGCATTCATGCTAATTGACGGATCTATGTTCAAATAGACACTTAGAACCGGAGAGTCATTCTTGGCAGTTCTATTTCTTAAAGCTTTTAGAGTATCTTTTTGGAAAATCTTCATTTTTCCCTCCTAGTTGGCTAAAGACAATTATCGATTATACTAAAATTTTTGATTTTTGATAGCTATTTTTGAGATCACAAACCCATATTTACTATGGGTTTGTGAGGTGGTTAATTAGAGGATATCTCCAAAGGATGGGTCAACCTTGAAAAATTGCTTTTGAGCCGCTCCGCAAACAGGACATTTTTCCGGTGGATGGTCTTCTGCGGTATAGCCACAAATCTTACAGACGTAATAATCTTTTACCGGAAAGTTTTCTATGTTTTCTAGAGCTTTCTGGTAAAGACTTGCATGAACCTTCTCAACTTCATTAGCATATTTAAAGCTTATCTCTGCCTGCTTTTCGCCTTCTTCTATAGCCTCTTGAATCATCTGAGGATACATTTTGGTAAACTCATGGGTTTCGCCAGAAATGGCTTCCTCAAGGTTTTCCTTGGTGCTTTTTAGCCCCTTCATGACTTTAAGATGCTTAAGAGAGTGAACCATTTCGGCAGCTGCTGCTGCCTGGAAAAGTCTAGCAATACCAGGATAGTTTTCTTCCATGGCTTTCTTTGCAAAGGCAAGGTATTTCCTTACTGCCTGAGACTCGCCGGCAAAGGCTTCCTTTAAATTTTTTTCTGTTTTCTTCATTTTAACACCCTCCCCTCTAAGATTCGTTTTCCCATGGAACTAAGATCCCCTAAATCCTTAAATTAAGACCTGTTTTCAAAATAAGCGAGAGTAAAGATAAATTATTTAGCTTCTGAAGCCATCTTAAGAAGATTTTCCTCTGAATCAATAAGCCCCACATTGACCTTGCCATTAGAGAAAATGTAAGAGGGAGTGCCCCTTATGCCTTTTGCTTGAAGAAAAGTGGATGCTTCGCTTATTTTCTTTTTTCCTTCTTCACATTGGTTGCTGGATTTATACCCGCTTTCAAGCTCCTGCAGACCTTTCTTGTCACAAACTATAGAAACACTTTGTTCGTAAGCACCAGGATGAATGGAAAGGGGAAATAGGACAACCTGGAGTTTTATTTTATTTTCTTCAGCAAGCTTTTTGACTATAGGAAGAGCTTTTTTGCAGTAAGGACATTGAGGATCTGTTACGAAAAAGACCTCAGGACCTTTTTTCCCAACCGTAAAAGCTACTAAACTTTTTAGTTTGTTCAAATCTCCTTCGGTGAATTTATTAAGCTCCTGACTGGCCTCCTGGGTTAAGTTTTTGCCAGTGTCAACCTCGATGATATTTCCTGCGATAAAGTATTTACCAGTTTGGTCAATATAAAGGATATTATATCTGTCTTGAACAATTACATGGGCTTCGCAAATACCTGGAAGCTCTTTGGTAGGTTTGACGTTTTTTACTTCAAAGTTCTTGTCAAAAACTTTTTTTATGCCTTCCTGAACTTGCTGAATTGTTGGACAGTCGGAAGCTCCAAAGGAGTTACCAACGAGTAAACTTGCTAAAACAAGCCCAGCTGCAAAAACTCTCCAAAACATAAGCCCTCCTTTTATTTTTTTAAAAGTTTGTTTATTCCTTATATGCTCTGCAATAATTTTGCTCAAGCAAAAAATCCCTAAAATGGTGCCAGATCTGTTATAAATCGCACGGTGGTTTTAACGCCCTTTAAGGGAGGGTCATTGAACCATGCTCAAGACTTTAAAACCTTTGATTTTCTTCATCGGAACCCTTGTTGTAGTAAATTTTTATTTGGCAGAGAAAGTCTTGAAAGTCTCTTCCGAGGATAAAACCTACTGGTTCCTTTCGAATTTTAGCATTGCAAATGGCTTTATCTCTTCGCTTATTTTTTTCTACTTTACAAAAAGTATTCTTTTTCCTGGGTTGGCCAAGGGGCTTGTCAGAGGGTTTTCCGTGCTTTCCAACTTTATCCTCCTGAACCTAGCTGTTGGTGTTGGGATAGCGGTAATTTCTGGATGCCTTCCAGGGAAGGTAAAAGAAACAGCCATTTTTATTCCTTCTCTTTTTTTTCTTTTTCAGCTCCTTGTTCTTGTAGATTCAGTTATCTTCAGCATATTTCGCTATCACATAAACAGCTTGGTTATAAATGTTGTAACAGCAGAAGGGGCGGAAGATTCGGTTATTATTGGCGATAAGACAGTAAAGACTTTTATGTTTTACTGTCTTTTTTTGATTTTACTTGAAGATATGTTGTTAATAGTGCTTTCTAAAAGTTGGGTATCTTCTAAGCAACTTCTAGTTTTTGGAATACTACTCGTTATTTCGGAAAAAGGCATGTATACTTATGGTGCTGTTAAAGGCATTCCTTTTCTTGTGGAAGGTGAGAAGATTTTTCCTTTTTATTACCCCTTTTCGAAGAAAAGATATCTACTTAGGCTGTTTAGCAAAATCCCCCGGGAAACTTTACTGAAATATCCCAAGGAACCTTTGGTTTTTAGTAAGACCGACTCTTATAACATCCTTTTTATCATTATTGATGGTTTTCGTTTTGATGGTCTAACGGAAGAAATAATGCCAAACCTATGGCTTTTCTCCAGAAGAGGGCTTACTTTTACTAATCACTACAGTGGAGGGAATAATACAAAATTTGGTCTCTTTTCTCTTCTTTACGGACTTTGTGGAAGCTACTGGGAGAATGTTTTCAGAAAAGGTATCTCGCCGGTCCTTGTGGATACTCTGGTGGAAAGAAATTATGACTTTTTCGTTTTTTCAAGCACCAGGCTTTCCTTTCCCGATTTTAGAATAACTGCCTTTTCAAGAGTGTCTAACTTTATAATTGATTCCTTCGAAACTCCTAACATCTGCGAAAGAGATAAAATTATTTCCACCAAATTTATAGAAGCCCTTCTTGACAGAAGGAGACCTTTCTTTGGTTTTTTATATTTTAACTCTACTCATCAGCCCTTTTTTTATCCTGAAGGATTCGAAAGATTTAAACCTTCCTCCCGAGAAAGGCTTAATTACTTTGTCGACATTTCTCCGAAAAACACTGAAAATCTGAAAAATAGATACTGGAATGCTTTATATTACACTGACTTTTTGATTGGAAACATCTTAAAGGTTCTTGAAGATGAAGGATTTTTAAGGGACACCTTAATTTTCATAACCGGAGACCATGGAGAAGAATTTTATGAAACTGGCTATTTTGGTCATACCTCTGGCTTTAGCGATTATCAAGTGAAAGTCCCCCTTGTTGTTTATCATCCTCTGAAAGCCCCGGGTATCATCCATTACGTAACTTCCCATTACGACATTGTTGCTACTGTAATGGAAGCCCTGGGATGTGTCTCTTCTTATACCTGCTATTGTCAGGGGGGTTCTTTGTTTTCCGAAACTTTAGAAAGGTTCTTTTTGGTGTTGGGATGGAATAGCTTCGCTATTCCTGGAAAGGACATGACAATTGTCTGTCAATTTAGAGGGTTTAAAAGAGGGCAGGTTGAGGTTTTCCCGAGCCATCTAACAATTAAAGAGGAACAGGTTGAGGCAACCTTAAAAAAAGCTTTAAAATTCTTGAGAGATTTTTAAGTATATGAATCCAATCTTTTTTGGAGAAGCTCTTCTGGCTTTTTGCCTAGCAAGTAACAAAGTTGACAGATTAAAAGCAAAAGGTCGGTAAGGGGTTTTTCAGGGTCGATTTCAGGATCTTCCAGTGGGAAGTTTTCAAGAATAAGCTTGATATTTCTTAGAATCTCTTCTTTTTCTTTAAAAGCAAAGTCTTTTATAAGATTTCTTGAAATCATCCTGTATGCCCTTGTTAAGGCTGGAAGGGTTTTGGGGATAGTATTGGCTAAGTTTTTCTTTTCCTGAGCTTTTATCTTTTCCCAGTTTCTTTTAACTTCTTCTGGCGAGCTTACCTCGACGGTTCCAAAAACATGGGGGTGCCTTGAAATCATTTTACTACAAACCCTGGAAGAGACATCTTCCAGCGTAAAAATGTTTTTTTCTTCGAAAAGGTGAACCATAAAAAGGGTCATAAAGAGTAGGTCTCCTAGCTCTTCCTTTATCTCTTCAGGGTTATTTGATCTTATGGCAGCGTCTACTTCGTGAGCTTCTTCCACAATGTAGGATTTTACACTTTCTGGGGTTTGCTTTTTATCCCAGGGACATCCCCCATCACCTCTTAATCTATTTATTATCGACCATATTTTTTCAATACTAGAAGAGATCTTTTCCATCATAGTAAAATATCCTTTTTAGGGTGTTGGTTTCGTCGCTATCGCTCCTTGCAATTGACAATTTATAGCTATGCCCGTTACCGCTGGTTCTTTGTTGCCAATATTTTTGAAGTTCCTTCTTTTTGTTTTCTAATTCCTTTCCGACATGTTTCGAGACAGCCCCCGCTAAGACAGAAGAAGATTTACTTACATACGGTGCGAGCTGGGAATTTTTTATAACGGGATGGGAAGGTGGGAGGAACAGGGTAAGGGTTGAAAATATAATAGATTGAACAATTATAGCTAAAATAAAGCCTATAAAAGCCCCAAGAAGACGATCAATAATTTTAAGTTTTACTTTGACGAGTATATTGCTTAACCAATGTCCCAAAGCCCCTACAAGAAACCATGCCATTACAAAGAGAAGGACAAAGGCTATTATGTCAGCCTTTTGGATGGAAGGAGCCAGATGTCTTATAAGAGCTTCCACATCTTTGTAAAAGTTCATTGAAGCTATGAAACCGGCGAAAAAACCTATTACATTAAAAATTAGGACAATTCCGCCTTTCCAGAAGCCTCTTATCATAAAAAGAGCAAGAACAGCTATAAAGACATAGTCTAAAGAGTTAAGCTTTTCTACCATAAAACCCCTTTGACTATTCTAACTCTCCTGTTAAAAAACTTTGACTTGCCCTTTTAATGTTAAGGGATGGATTGTGATTATGCAAAAGGAATTTGAGAAAGCTTTTGCTGGTCTGGTGCTTTACGAAGATGATAATATTATCGTCGTGGACAAACCTCCCTTTGTAGCTTCTATTCCCGAAAGGAAACCTACTGGCTTGGATGTTCTTTCTGTTCTTTCCAGGCTTAGGGGTCAGAAGCTTTATGTGGTTCATCGGTTGGATAAGGATGTTAGCGGAGTAATGGTCTTTGCCAAAAACCCCTATTATCACAGATTACTTAGCATGAGTTTTGAAAAAAGATTGGTAGAAAAGACCTATGTGGCCTTGGTGCATGGGATTATTGAAAAAGATGAGGGAGTTATTGATGTTCCCATAAGGCAATTTGGTTCCGGAAGAATGGGGATTGATTATAAAAAAGGGAAAAGAAGTGTAACCTTTTACAAAGTCTTTGAAAGATTTCCGAAAGCTTCTATGGTATACGTTTTCCCCGAAACTGGAAGAAGGCACCAGATAAGGGTTCATTTTTATCATATAGGGCATCCTATTCTTGGAGACTTGCTTTACGGAAAAAAATCCCTTGCCAGGGAATACGATAGGCTTTTTCTCCATGCTTTATCTCTTAAAATAAAGGACGAAAAAGGAAATATTCTCTTTTCCTTTAATTCTACTTTACCTGAAAGTTTTTATTGTGTAATTCAAAAATTAAAGGTTACTTTGCGCTAACTACTGTGTTAAGGAGAGGGGCTATGAAAGCAAAAGCTCTCATCTTGTTAAGTTTAGCTCTTTTTGTTTCATCTTGTTATTTTCATGGCAAAACCTTTTATGGTGGACCCTATCCAAAGGCTTATGTTTCTATCTTGACTAACATAAAGCCCTTCGATTATCCATGGCACAATCCTCCTTCTGATACAACGGGAGTTTATATTGTTTCCGTAGATGGCAGGGAAGTCCCTTTTTATGCTAAGGGTGGCCCTGTTTTGCAGGAAATTGAAGTTCTTCCCGGAAAGCACAAGGTGGAACTGGTCTTTAATCGCTCCATGGGCCAAAGTGATGGTTTTACTTCATGGGATACTTCTACTATCGAAATAGAGACGAAAGCCAATAGGGTTTATCTTTTTGATGCCAGGATAGATCCTGTCTATAATAAATGGTATCCCGTTGTTGTTGATTTAAAGGAAGTTGCCCTTAAGCCAAGGTCTTTTTATAAAGAACCCCATGAAAGCTCTTTTTAAAAGTCGTCTGTTTATACTTTCTTTGGTTTGTGCAGGACTTATCCTTACAGGGTCGATTGGATACGTTATTGTAGAGGATTATTCCTTTATTGAAGCCCTTTATATGACCCTGATAACCCTTACAACTATAGGATTCGGTGAGATTAGACCCTTGAGTGAGAAGGGTCGAATCTTTACCATGATACTTATTATTATGGGTATAGCCTTTGTTGCTTCTCAGATTGCTTATTTGAGTGAGTATATAGCGGAAGGCAGATTATTAGAAGTCTACTGGAGAAAAAAGGTGAGGAAGAGGTTAGAGAAGATAAGTAATCACTATATTATTTGTGGTTATGGACAGATGGGAAAGATTATTGTCCGTGAACTTAGGAAGCATAACATTCCCTTGGTTGTTATAGAAAAAGATCCTGAAGAACTTTTAAAACTTGAGGAGGCTGGTATTACCTATATCCAGGGTGATGCTACAGAAGAAGATGTCCTTATTTCAGCAGGTATCTTGAGGGCAAAGGGTCTTGTAGCTGTGGTAAGCAAAGATACAGACAATGTTTTTATAGTCCTTACCGCAAGGGATCTTAATAAGGATCTCTTTATTTGCGCAAGGGCTAGCAGTGCAGGTGCAGAAAAAAGGCTAAAAACTGCCGGTGCTGACAAGATAGTTTCGCCTTATGCTAGCGGTGCCTTAAGGATTGCCCATAATATTATAAAACCTACTATTACTGACTTTCTGGAACTTGCCCTTTCTGGTGAGGGCATGGAACTTAGCATGGAGGAAGTAAAACTTGTTAGGGATGCGCCAATTATTGGTAAAAACCTTGTAGACTCTAATATAAGAAGCAACTACAATTTAATTGTTGTGGCCATAAAAAGAGCAGATGACACAATGGTTTACAATCCTGCTTCCTGGGAAGTTTTTAAAGAAGGTGATACCTTAATAGTAATAGGACCTAAGGATAAGCTGGATCAATTTACAAAAGATGTTTACAGCCAAACCCAAAAGACAAGATTCCTGTGACAAATCCCTATAAGGAGCATGGGAATGTCAAGAATAAGAGGTTGGGTCGATTACTTGGGATCTGACGGGGTAAAGGGGTGGGCTCTTATAGAGGATGATCCTCGAAGGAAAGCGGAAATTATCGTCAAATGCGGTAATAAAATCATAGCCACCTCCTTAGCCGATGCCTTTAGAAAAGACTTGCAAGAGAAATACGGTGGAGACGGTTCTGCTGGATTTGATATAACCTTTAAAGAGCCCGTAGCTGATTTGAACTCAGTAGTTATTATTGCCCTTGATCCTTTAGAAGGTAGTCAATGTGTTCTTTTTCCCCTTTCCAAGGATTACAAGGGAATTAAAAGGGGATACCAAACCTTTAATGACCAGCTTGGAGACAGTGATAGTGTTGGTAAATTAATGGCCATAAAACTGCCCCCCTCTCTCAAGGGATGTAAAGTTCTCGACCTCGGTTGTAATGAAGGCTTTTTCTGCCTGGAAGCTCTTAGAAGAGGTGCTTCTCGGGTAGTTGGATTAGACATCAATCCCGAATATATCAGGCGAGCCCGTGAAAGAACGAATTCTGACAAAGTGGTTTATTTAAACTGTTCTTGGTGGGATATTCCTGAGGAACAGTTTGATTATATTCTTTTTTTGTCTGCCCTTCATTATGAGCCAAACCCTAGGGAATTTTTTAAGTTTTTGCTGTCTAGGCTTAAACCCTCTGGAATCCTGATTCTTGAATGTGGAGTGGTGCCTGGAGAAGAAAAGATGTGGATTGTTAGAAAGAGATGGGATGGTTTTTACCGTTATCCTACTTACGGATTACTGGTAGATGTCTTGCTTTCAGATTACGCAGTAAAGCATGTAGGCAAGAGCGTTGACCAACCAGGAGATCCTGTGCCTAGGGAAGCTTTTCATTGCAGAAGAAAGCGAAGCATATACCTACTGGTCAGTGGAGAGCCTGGAATAGGCAAAACTAATGTTACCTCACCTATGAAAAGGCGTGGCATTACTGTGTATTCAACTGATACATTTTTTAAAGAAGTCACCAATCTTCCAGAAAAGGAGATTAGAGGAGATAGGGTGCTTGAAATAATTAAGCATGAACCAAAGCTGGAGCTCAAGATAGGAGAGGTTGCTGAAAAGATAATAAAACAAGGTCTTGGAAAGGTGTTGGCATCTCACATATTCAGTAGATGTCCTGTTGAGGATGACTTTGTAGTAATAGAAGGTCATGCCCTAGGCTTTCCAGAGATTGAGAGATATTTCGTAGAAAGGCTTGAAAGACTTGGTTTTGTTTGGCGTTTGAAAAGGATAGATTTTTCCCCTGGCAGTCGTCATATATGGGGTTTTGTGTATAATTTGTCTGATAAAATAGAAGGTTGGATATGGGAAGTTGGATCAGCTAGTCCAGCGGAATACCAGGTAAAACTTCAAGATACTGTTGTTTACGAAGGAAAGGCTAATATACCACGAAAAGATATAGTTCCTACAGTTGAAACAGGGTTCTCTATTTCTTTGGAACAGTTAAAAGTGCCTTTTGAGTTAATTAAACATATGCCTTATTACGGTGTGCTTAACTTCAGAGTCTTTCACAAAAACACTGGATATCTTATAGAGGGCGATTATTATAACTGTAATATCACTGCCAGACATTTTGGATTAAAACCAATCGATAAGGTTATAGGACATGTGGAACATTGTAATTTAGAGGAAGGAATGGGTGGTTGGATTCTCGATTACCTTGTGGAAGGTCCTTCAGACTATGTGGTAAACATAAATAACTTGCCTGTTTACTGGGGAACCACCAATGTATGGGTTGAGAACTTATACAATAAATTAGGAGTTAAATTCAATGCAGGTTTTCGTGTTAAATGGCAAGAAATTAAGCTTCCCTCCGGATTGGCTAATCTCGAAAGGGATGTTGATGTGGAAGTAAAGGTTGTCCATCTTAGGACAGGCCTGGTGGTTCCAGGTAACTATTCTAAGCTGAAACTTTCAGATATAAAAAGACTAGCCCAAAGATAAACCTTACCAAGCAATAAATTGTCTTCTTTCTTCCTTATTCCCACTCAATGGTGCTCGGCGGTTTGGATGAAATATCGTAAACCACTCGGTTTACGCCTCTGACCTCGTTTATTATTCTATTGGAAATCTTTGCAAGAAGCTCATAGGGAAGCCTTGCCCAGTCTGCAGTCATAGCATCAACGCTTTCAACAACTCTTAAGGCAACAACCTGTTCGTAAGTTCTTTCATCTCCCATAACTCCTACAGACTTTACAGGAAGAAGAACAGCAAAGGCTTGCCAAACCTTATCATACCAACCACTAGCGGACATTTCCTCAAGCACTATTGCATCTGCTTCTCTAAGAATAGCCAACCGTTCTTTTGTGACCTCTCCTATGATTCTTATGGCAAGGCCAGGTCCAGGGAAAGGATGCCTCATAACTATACTTTCTGGAAGCCCAAGCTCTCTTCCCAGAGTTCTTACTTCATCTTTAAAAAGCTCTCTAAGGGGTTCTATGAGTTTTAACTGCATCCTTTCAGGAAGTCCTCCAACGTTATGATGGGTCTTTATGGTAGCAGAAGGTCCTTTGAAAGAAACCGACTCTATTACATCGGGATAAAGGGTTCCCTGGGCAAGATATTTGACATTCTTAATCTTTTTAGCTTCCTGCTCAAATATTTCTATAAATAGATTTCCTATAATTTTTCTTTTGGCTTCTGGATCCGTTACTCCCTTTAGTTTTTCCAAAAATTTTTCCGAAGCATCTACATAGATAAGATTTATGTCAAAATAGTCTTTAAAAACCCTTACAATATTTTCCGCCTCACCCTTTCTCAGGAGACCATTGTTTACAAAAACGCAGTGGAGCCTATCCCCTATAGCTTTGTGAAGAAGAACCGCAACTACTGAAGAATCTACTCCACCACTTAAAGCACAGATTACATGATCGTCTTTTACTTCTTCTCTTACTCTATCTATCGTCTCTTCTATGAAGGACTTCATTGTCCAGGTTGGGCTACATCCGCAGATGCGAAAAAGAAAATTATCAATTAAGACTCTCCCGCAAGGAGTATGGGCAACTTCTGGATGAAACTGGACTCCATAAAGTTTTCTTTCGGGATTTCCTATGGCGGCAAAGGGAGAATTCTTTGAATGGGCAAGTATCTTAAAGCCTGGTGGGATCTTTATTAAGGCATCGCCATGGCTCATCCATACCTTCACATCTTTGGTATCTATGTTTTTAAAAAGTTCATTGGGATCTTCAATCTGGATTGTAGCAGGACCATACTCTCTGCTTTTGGCAGGTTCTACTTCTCCTCCAAGTTGGTGTCCCATAAGCTGAAGGCCGTAACATATGCCAAGGATTGGTATGCCTAGATTATATATTTCAGGATCTACAGAGGGAGCCTTTTCTTCGTAAACACTTGAAGGTCCCCCAGAGAAAATAATGCCCTTCGGGGAAAATTCCTTAATCTTTGAAAGAGAAATTTTAAAAGGATGTATCTCGCAGTAAACATGGCTTTCTCTGACCCGCCTTGCAATAAGCTGGGTATATTGGGAACCAAAATCGAGAATCAAAATACAATTCTTTGTCTTCATCGCCCCTCCGGTTTACGGTTTTTTAATACAAAAAGCCTGCACTGTATAATTGAGCATGCAAAACTATCTGATATCCACCTGATAATTTGGCGCTTCCTTCGTAATGATAACATCGTGGACATGGCTTTCCCTTAGACCTGCAGAGGTGATTTTTATAATTTTAGCCTTAGTTCGGAGTTCTTCTATGGTTGAACAACCAACGTAGCCCATGCCTGCTTTCAAACCGCCAACGAGTTGGTGAATTACTGCAGAAAGGGATCCTCTGTAGGGCACCATACCTTCTATTCCTTCAGGAACTAGCTTAGAAATTTCTCTTACATCTTGCTGGCAGTATCTATCTCTACTTCCTTCTTTCATTGCTCCAAGAGATCCCATACCACGATAAGTTTTGTAGCTTCTTCCCTGATAAAGTATCGTTTCACCAGGGCTTTCGTCGGTTCCTGCAAAGAGGCTTCCAATCATTACTGAGTGGGCACCACAGGCAATTGCCTTGGTGATGTCACCGCTATATTTTATGCCTCCATCCGCTATGATGGGCACTCCATATTTGTCTGCCACTTTGCTACATTCCATTATAGCGGAAGCCTGGGGAACACCAACACCAGCAACTATTCTAGTAGTGCAAATGGAACCAGGACCTACCCCAACCTTTACCGCATCTGCCCCAGCTTCTATTAAGGCTTTGGCGCCTTCTGCAGTTGCAACATTACCTGCAATAATATCTACCTCTGGAAATTTTGATTTCAGGAGTTTAACAGCTTCAATAACATTTTTAGAGTGTCCATGGGCGCTGTCTATTACAATAACATCAACATCTGCCTCAACAAGGGCACTGGCTCTATCAAGCATATCAGGTCCAACCCCAACAGCTGCTCCAACCCTCAGCCTGCCATATTTATCTTTGCAAGAATTTGGATATTTTTTAATTTTCATAATGTCTTTAATGGTTATGAGACCTTTGAGGTTGCCTTTATCGTCTACAATAAGAAGCTTCTCAATTCTTTTTTCGTGCATCAGCCTTTTTGATTCTTCAAGGCTTATTCCCACTGGAGCGGTAATAAGATTTTCTTTCGTCATCACCTGAGAAACAGGTTTATTAAAATCTTCTTCAAAACGCAGATCTCTATTGGTTACAATACCAACAAGTTTTTTATTCTCAACCACAGGAACGCCTGAAATCCTGTATCGAGCCATTATCTCCAAAACCTCAGAAATTTTGGTATCTGGTGTTGCCGTGATGGGATCAAGAATCATGCCACTTTCTGACTTTTTTACCTTTTTAACCTCCAAAGCCTGGGCGGATATGCTCATATTTCTATGGATAATACCTATCCCACCCTCTCTTGCAATGCTTATGGCAGTGTCTGCCTCTGTAACTGTGTCCATAGCAGCACTAACTAGGGGAATATTTAACTTTATGTTCCTAGTAAGAAGGGTTTCCACCTTTACTTCAGTAGGAAGAACCTCAGAATAGGCAGGCACAAGAAGTATGTCATCAAAAGTTAAAGCTTCAGGTATATGCTCAAACCTTTCCATATCAACTCCTTCCATCTTTAAATTTGCAAAGCCTTTAACCATTTAAATAGGGCTTGTCAAGGTTATAAAACTGACCATGTTCTGTGTGCCAGGATTAATCAAAGGGGTAGAGAAAACTCCAAATCTTTTCCTGCCGCTTTAATAAGTAAACCTTCAAGAAGCCCTGCATCGGAGACCATTAAATTTTCAGCCCTGAGGATTTTCAAGATTGCAAAGACTATAATTGAGCCCCCTAGAATAACATCTTCTCTTCCTTTTTCCATACCTTTTAAGGCTCGTCTTTCTTCTAAAGAGAGAGATGATAGGAGATTTATAGTTTCTTCAAGCCATCCGATAGAAATGTCTACGGTGCAGACCTTATAGGGAACATACTTTTCCATACCAATTTTTAAAGCTCCAAGGGTTGCGGAGGTGCCTCCAGAACCTATAATAGATCTTGGTTTGGGCAATTTCCCAATATCTTCTAAAACTTTCTTGGCATAAGATAAGGCTTCATCTAAATTGGTAGGGGCGGAAGTGAGATATTCTTTTGTGAGACCAGCAGAACCTATAAAAAAGCTTTTCCACCATTTGATCTCACCATTTTCAACAAAAACAATTTCGGTAGAACTTCCTCCAAGATCGAAAAACACTATTGGCTCCTCAACTTCTCTATAGGCTTTCAATACCCATAGAGCTCCCTTTATGGCTAGCAGTGCTTCCTCTTCTTCGGAGATTACAAAGCAGTTGATATCGTGAAGTTCTTTAAGGTCTTTGCAGATTTCATCTTTGTTCTTTGCTTTACGAAAAATGCCTGTAGCACCGCAAAAATATCTTCCCACCCCTAGCTCTTTAAAATGGGCAATATAGCCTTTAAGGATTTTTGTAATTTTTTCTATAGAGGATGGAGAAATAGTAAAATCTTTTGATTCAAGAGCAACCTTAGTAAACTCCCTCCCATGGTCAAGGGGGACAAGAAATCCACCCCTTTCTTCTCCCACAATAAATCGAGCGGTATGAGAACCTAGATCAATAGCTCCGTATCGCAAAAGCCTAAAGCCTTGGCTCAAGGGATTCGAATCTATCACCTTTTTTCAGTTCAGCAGTTTTTGCAAACTCAATAGCACTTACCTTACCCGTTTTCTTACTTTGAATCTTCTTAACCAGGAGAAGATCTTTACCTGCCTGAACAACGAAACCATCTTCGGTTATTTCTACTACCTCTCCTGGCTCATGTTCTGGCTTTCCTATTTCCTTCTGAGCTATTAGCATGGCTTCAATGATAGAAAGCTCCTCCCCTTTAAATTTCGTAATGGCTCCGGGAGCAGGAACACTTCCCCTTACGAGATTATAAATATTATGCGCCATCTGACGCCAGTCCACAACAGTATGGTGGGGTTTTAAAACGGGCTGGTATGAGGCAAGGCGAGGATCCTGTGGAATTCTGGGGGCTTTTCCCTCCCTTATGAGCCGAACAGCCTCTGTAACCAACCTTATACCCAAGGGAAAGAGCTTGTTATAGTAAAGAGTTACAGTTGTATCGTCGGGGTCTATATTTACAGCCTCTTGAAGTATTATATCGCCCGTGTCAACTCCTTCATCGATGTAATGGATTGTTACCCCTGTTTGGAGCTCTCCATTTATTAGCGCCCAAGCTATAGCACTTCCACCCCTATATTTAGGAAGAAGGGAAGGGTGATAGTTAATACCACCATAGGTTGCCAAATTGATTATCTCTTTCGACACAAACTGGGTGACAAAAACCAGCACGAGAAGATCCGGCTTTTTTTCTTTAACCCACTCATAAACATCCTTAGATTTCAAATTTTTGGGCTGTATGAGCGGTAGGTTAAATTCAACAGCCAATTCTTTGAAGGGATTTGGTTTTTTTGCTCCTGGAACATCCGGCACTGTGATTGCGCCTACAATGTTTTCTCCCTGATCTATCAGGGATTGAAGACACTCCCTCCCGAAAGGAGCTTGCCCAATTACTATAATTCTCATAAAAACTCCTTTTTTATTTTGGGTTAGTCCTTTTTAAAAACCTTCCTTCGGAGTTGGAGAACTTTAGGAATCGAAAGGGAATAGACAAACCACAAGGTCAGCAATTTATAACATCTGAGAGGAGAAGTTGCAATAACCTTTTAGGGAGCTCTTCTAGCTACTTCGTATACATCAAGATAGGCCATGGCCGATTTAGTCCAGGAGTAATCCTTTTTCATTCCTCGAATCTGTATTTGGCGCCACAGGTCTTTGTTTTCGTAAAGTTCCAAAGCGGGCTTTAAAACCTCCCAGAACAACTCAGAGCTATAGGCATAAAATTTAAAACCCGTTCCTTCCGATGGCTTTAAAAGCACATCTTCCACAGTATCGTCAAGTCCACCTGTTGCATAAACAACGGGCACCGTGCCATATTTTAAGCTATACATCTGGTTGAGTCCACAAGGCTCAAATCTAGAAGGCATAAGAAATATATCAGAGCCAGCCTCTATTTTGTGAGCAAGGGCTTCGTCAAATTGGAACAAAGCAGCACATCTTTCAGGGTAATCCTCTTTGAGCCTCTGAAAAAGGGTAATGAACTCTTTTTCTCCTGTTCCGAGAATTATCAGTCCACCGCCATTTTTAAAAATTAACGGAGCTATCTCATAAATCAGGTCAAACCCCTTTTGTCTTGTAAGTCTTCCTATGGCTGAACAAAGAGGTTTGTCTATAAGTTCCATGGAAAGACCAAGTTCCCTTAAGAGGGCTTCCTTGCAAAGTTTTTTATTTTCCAGGGTCTCGGGGGAGTATCTACAAGGTATAAATGCGTCCTTCTGAGGATCCCAGATGTCTGTATCTATGCCATTTAGAATTCCAACAAGTCTGTCTTTTCTAGCTCTTAATACCCCATCTAAGCCGTAGCCATGGTCTGCAGATTGAATTTGTTCTGCATACTTTGGGCTTACAGTTGTCACATAGTCGCTATATACAATGCCAGCCTTCAGGAAATTGCATTGACCCCAGAATTCCATTCCTTCCATGGTGAAAACGTGAGGTGGAAGATGAGTAAGAGAAAAAAAGGATCCCGGAAATATTCCTTGAAAAGCCAGGTTGTGAATGGTAAGGACACAGGCGGTATTTGCAAATCGAGGATCTGATCGCCAATGATGGGTCAAGTAGGCTGCTACGAGGGAAGCCTGCCAATCGTGGATATGCAAAATGTCCGGGAACCAGTCAATTCTTACGCAAAGGGCATAAACTGCTCTAGAAAACAGTATAAATCTTTCTGCATTGTCTTCGTAGTCGCCTCTTTCGGGGTTTGGGCTTCCGTAAAGATAGGTTCTGTCGAAAAACTCGTCTTTTTCCAGAAAGTAAACTTCTATGTTATCGTCATTTCTCAGTTTCCATATGTAAGAAGTATAATGGTGGATGCCCACTGGTATAAATATTTTGTCTGAAGATGGTTCAAAACCCTGGCATTTTTCAAGCCATCTTTCCTTAACGGTTCGGTAGAAGGGCATGAAGATTTTCACTTCACAGCCAAGCTTTGTTAACGCCTTTGGAAGGCTTCCCACCACATCGGCAAGTCCGCCTGTTTTGGCAAAAGGAATGGCTTCAGAAGCACACATCAAGACCTTAAGAGGCCGTCCCGCCATCTTCTTTACTCCTAAATGGTTGTTCTTTTTCGTTTACAGTTTTTGAAGTTTAGCACACAATTAAATAAAAGAAAACAAACATGAGGGATTTGGAGATGGGCATTCTAAAACCCAGAAGGAAAACCATAAAGATTCACATAGGAGATGTGGCTGTAGGTGGAGATGCTCCTATAGTGGTTCAGTCTATGACTAATACCGATACGAAAGACTGGAAAGCTACTGTAGAGCAGATAAAAAGACTTGAAGATAGAGGCTGTGAGATAGTAAGGGTTGCTGTTTTGGATATGGAGGCTGTTCAACAGATACCCAGGATAAAATCCTCCGTAAAGATTCCCATTGTTGCGGATATACATTTTGATTACCGCCTGGCTATTGAATCTATTAAGGCAGGCGTAGATGGCCTGAGACTTAATCCTGGGAATATCGGTGGTCTTGATAAAGTAAAGAAGGTTGTAGAGCTTGCAAAAGAAAGAGAAGTGCCTATAAGAATTGGAGTAAATAGTGGTTCTGTTGAAAAGGATCTGATTGAAAAATACGGCTCTCCTTCTCCCCATGCGATGGTGGAGAGTGCTTTAAGGCATATAAAATTTTTGGAAGACTTAGATTTTGGTCTTATCAAGGTTTCTTTAAAGTCTTCGAATGTCCTTGATACAATTATGGCGTATAAACTTCTTGCAGAGAAAGTTCCCTATCCCTTCCATTTGGGAGTCACCGAAGCTGGAACTCCTGTTCAGGGTGCTATAAAGTCCTCCCTGGGTATAGGTATTCTTCTTTATGAAGGCATAGGCGATACTATAAGGGTTTCTATAACAGGTCAGCCTGAGGAGGAAATACCCATAGCCTACGGCATATTAAGGGCTCTTGGTTTGAGAGAAAGGGGTGCTGAAATAATAAGTTGCCCTACCTGTGGAAGGACAGAAATAGACCTTATAAGCATTGTAAAGGAGGTGGAGGAAAAACTTTCTGTTTTGAAAACCCCTATAAAGGTTGCCATTATGGGGTGTGTGGTAAATGGCCCGGGTGAGGCAAAGGAAGCGGATATAGGTATTGCAGGAGGAAGGAAAAAGGGAACCCTTTTTAAAAAAGGGAGGGTGGTTAAATCAGTTAAAGAGGAGGAGATGGTTAGAGAACTTCTTAAAGAAATCGAGATTATAACTGGGGAGAGGCTTTTTTGGGCAGGGAAGTAATGTTTTTCCATATTATTGACAAAGTCCTGGATTATTATCCTGAAGCTAATATTGCTTTACTTGAAAGAGCTTATGTGTTTTTTGCCAGAAACGCAAAGAAAGCCCTTAATAAAGCTGAGTCCTTCATGGCTCATAACCTTTCGGTGGCAAATATCTTAGCTGATATGAAACTTGATGAAGAAACAATTGCCTCTGGTCTTATTCATGATTTTACAGAGAAAACCTCTCTTTCTGAGAATGAAGCTTTAAGGCTTATTAGTGATAATTTTTCTAGAAGGATTTCCCAGATTGTTGAAGGTGTTAGCCGTTTAGGTCGTCTTACCTATACTAAGGGGGAAGAAGATGGTCAGGCTGAATATTTCAGAAAAATGATACTTGCTATTGCCAAGGATGTTCGGGTTATCCTTGTAAGGCTTGCTGATCGCCTTGACGAAATAAGAAGGCTTAAAGATACCGCAAAAGACAATGCCAAAAGAGAGGTTATAGCCAGGGAAACCCTTAACGTCTACGCCCCCCTTGCGGCAAGGCTTGGCATAGAATGGATGAAAAAGGAGCTGGAAAATATCTCCTTTAGTATCCTGAACCCTGCTGTTTATGACGAAATTGTCCAGAGGCTGGCAAAGACAGAAGAAGAAAGAAACGCCTATGTTGAAAAGGTTAAAGCCATTTTAAGGGATGTTCTAGCAGAACACGGTATAGAAGCTAGAGTTCTGGGAAGACCGAAACACATTTACAGTATTTACAAAAAGATGCTTAACCAAAGTATCGATATAAACAACATCTATGATCTTATTGCCTTTCGAATAATAGTCAAAACCAAGGCTGAGTGTTATGAGGTTTTAAGTATCATTCAATCATTGTGGGAACAGGTTCCGGGTAGATACAAAGACTTCATTGAGCGCCCAAAACCTAATGGATATCAATCTATCCATGTAACTGTTATAGGTCCCTATGGTGAGCCAATGGAAATTCAAATAAGAACTGAAGAGATGGACAAAGTTGCCAATGAAGGTATTGCTGCTCACTGGCTCTATAAAGAGGGTGAAAAAAGATCTCCCTCTCTTGAGAATTGTAAACATGAGGTAACTCGCTACAGCCTTCTAAGACAGCTGGTTGAAGGAGGTAACAATCCTGAAAGGCTAAATACTGTTCTTAAAGAACTTGTTAATCTAGATTTGTTTCCAAATGAGGTTTATGTGTTTACCCCTCAGGGAGATATTAAGGTTTTACCAAGAGGCTCAACGCCTGTTGATTTTGCCTATCACATCCATACAGAGCTGGGACATAGGTGTATTGGAGCAAGAGTTAATGGTAAAATTGTTCCCTTAAAGCATGAACTTCAAAATGGCGATGTTGTAGAGATCATAACTTCTAAAAGACAACGTCCAAGCAAAGATTGGCTTAGCTTTGTAAAAACCTCTAAGGCTAGAAGTCGCATTAAGCAATGGCTTAAGGCGGAAGAGTATGAAAGGGCTCTTTCAGAGGGTAGAGAACTTTGCGAGAAAGAATTTAGAAAGAAGGGTCTTAATTTTAGTGAATATCTAGGATCTTCCAAACTCTTAGAAGTGGCAAAGTCCTTTTCTATGCAATCTATAGATGACCTCCTGGTGGGAGTAGCCTTTAAAAAAATAACACCTCTTCAGATTATAGGGAGACTTCTTCCTGAAACTAAAGACAAAAAAATTCCCTCTGAAACGGAAACTTTGGAAAATGTAACCACTGAGGCACCCTTAGAAATTTCTGACATTAAATCTTCCAAGGATATCCTAACCAGAATTGCCAGATGTTGTAATCCTTTGCCAGGAGAGCCAATTGTTGGCTATATCACCAGGGGAAGAGGGTTAACTATTCACAAAAAAGATTGCAGGAACATGAAAAATGCTGAACCGGAAAGACTTATAGAGGTTGAATGGGAAACAGGAAGAACAAAACCCTTTCAGACCTATGTGGCGCCCTTAAAGGTTATATTTTCAGATAAAAAAGGAACCCTTGCTAGTATCAATTCTATTCTTAGTCAGATGGATGCTGAGATAACAGAGGTTCACATAAAGCCCCTTTCCGACGGAACTCAAGAAGGTCTTATCAAGATAGCGGTAAAGGACTTAGAACACCTTAAAAAGATCATGCTCACCCTTAAGAGCGAACAACACGTATATAGCGTTGAAAGGATTATGGACTTTTCGAAGAATTAATAGGAAGAGTGTCTGTCAGCCACCTTGGATGCCCCAAAGGCATCAGGCTTAGTAACAGCTTTGTATCCAGAACCAGCTATCATCTTTACCACTTCTTTAACAATACTTTTGGTTTTACCGTTATTCCCTACATCAAGATGAATCTCTACAGGAAGCCTTGAGAAACCATTTTCCGATAGCTTTTTCCTAAGAATTTCGGCAAGCTCAAGGCTCATAAGGGCTTCCGTGATAATGCGCATTTTAATATTATTGATCTTGCTGGTTCTTACTTTTCTGTAGAAATATCTTCCTCCAGCTCCCTGTCTATGGATTATTATAGCATTTACAAAGACTGTGGCTTCTCCGGGGAAGGAATCACTTCCTACGATTAGGCTATACTTTCTCGAGGGATCCTCTTTAATAAACTCTATAATGTTTTCGAAAAGCTCCGACAAAGACATGATTCCAAAGGTAGGACTTATAAAGGTGGCTTTACTAAGCGGTTCAGATTCCATGGCTTTTAACCTTCAATCAAGATCTGATCTAAAAGCTTTTCTTTCATCCGCTTCAATCCTCTTAAGGAAAGCCTTAATCAAACGAAAAGCTTCATCTTTATCTCCATCAAGCACAATCCTTTTCATAGCCACATATTCTTCCTGAGTAATGGCTAAAACTAACATGGTTTCATCTCCTCCTTATCCAGTTTTCATTGCTTTTATATAGTAAGAAACGCCACCAATGAAGTAATAAAGCTCCAGAACCTTGAAATTTGATTCTTCTATTTCCTTTGCCATATCCTTTGGCCTTATGAAGCTTTCTACCGAGCAGGGAAGGTAAGAATAGGCTTCCTTATCTCTAGAGATAAGACCTCCTAGAAAAGGAAGAATCCTTTGAAAGTAAAATAAATAAAGACGCCTCAACCAGATCCTTTCAGGAATGCTAAATTCAAGGATAAGAAGAAGACCCCCAACCTTAAGAACCCTTCTAAACTCTTCAAGAATGGGCTTTAAAGTTCCCGTAGACATGTTTCTTATACCGTAGGCAATCATAAGGGCGTCGGCAACCTCGGATTTTATGGGAAGCTTAAGACCATCGGCCTTGACAATGCTGTAATTTTCGTATCCTCTTGACTTCTTAAGAGCCCTTTTTAGCATCTCCTCTGCAATGTCTATCCCTACAATTAGAACATCCTTTTTTCTCCTGAGAAGGGAAATGGCAAGATCTCCAGTGCCTGTTGCTACATCTATTACAATGGATTTTGGAGGGAGATTTAGAGAACTTACAGCCTTCTTGCGCCACCATAAGTCCATCCCTGAGGACAAAAGGTGATTCAAAAAGTCATAGAAAGGAGCAATTCGGTTAAACATAGCGCTAATACGGCCTGGACTTTTATCAATAAGGGATGGTTGCTTCATCGGTCTTCCTACAACATTACATCAAGCCCTATGCCGATAAGGATTAACAGCGAAACAATACTATTTACATGGAAAAAGGCCATGGGGATTTTGGTTAAATCCCCAGGTCTTACAATAATATGTTCTACCATAAGAAGACACCCTATGGGTATAAGAAATAGTTTATAGATGCTTCCTAAGCTAAAAAGAGGTATCAAAAAAATCAAACAAATGAAGGTTATGACATGAAGGATTGCAGAAATTACAAGAGCCTTCTTTATACCAACCTTTGAAGGCAAAGAATAAAGACCAACGGTTCTATCGAATTCCACATCCTGACAGGCGTATAAAACGTCAAATCCTGCTATATAGGTGAGGAGTGCTAATGAAAGGACAATAATTCTTCCATCCAGGCTTCCTGTGATAGCAATCCATGCTCCAAGTGGAGCAAGTCCTATGGCAAAGCCAAGATGAAGGTGGCTTAAAGAAGTAAATCTTTTCGCATAGGAATAAGAAAAAAGAATTCCAAGAGTTGGAAAAGAAAGAATAAAGCAGAGTTTTCCTAGATTATAAGCACTTAGAATGAATACCAGAGAGGAGGTGACTATTAATAAAAGAAGAGCCTTTTCAGATATTTCCCCTGTAACAGAAGGCCTTGAAGCAGTTCTTGGGTTCAATCTATCAAAGGGAATGTCAGCCCATCTGTTAAACCCCATAGCAGAAGATCTGGCAGAAACCATGGCAAGGATTATCCAAAGAAGTGTTTTAAGGGTAACAGGATAACTTTTGTGAGCAAGAATAACAGCAGAAAGAGCAAAGGGCATGGCAAAGATTGTATGACTAAATTTTATGAGCCTTCCGTAGGTGTAAATAGATTTTAACATCTTCTTCTGGAACACTTATTATTGGACACTGAATTTCCTTCAATGAATAAGTCAATAATCTTACTTTGAAGTTCTTCAAGGTTGAAGGGTTTATAAATTACCGGAATATTTGCTTCTTTGCAAGCTGTTATTATGGCCTTGTCTGCATAGCCAGTCATTATTATTGCAGGGATTTTTCTATGTTTTTCCACAATTTCTTTTATAAGACTAAAACCATTCATCTCAGGAAGTCCAAAGTCAGTAAGAATAAGGTCTATATTGGAACCTTCTACTTCCATTATTTCAATAGCTTCCCTGACGCTTCCAGCATCTATAACCTTGTGTCCCATAGCCATAATTGCTTTGGCAAGGTTTTTCCTAAGTAGGTACTCATCCTCTATAAGCAAAATAGTTTTTGAAAATCCTTCAATTATCCTACGGTCTTCTTTTTCCGTGGTAGCTTTATCATCCTTTGCTAGGGGAAGATAGACATAGAAGGATGTTCCTAAGGAGGGTTTACTTTCAACCTTTATAAACCCTTTAAGTTTTTTTACTTCGCTATATACCACATAAAGCCCAAGGCCGTGACCTCTCCCTTTTTTCGAAAAAAACGGCTCAAAGATATGTGCTAGAGTTTCTTCGTCCATTCCTATACCTGTATCTTTTACCGTAATCTTTATGAAATCTCCAGGTGAAGATTCCCATTCCATGGGTATTTCATGGGGTTCTACACAAACATTTTCAGTTTTAACCACTAATGTGCCCCCTTCGGGCATAGCATCTTGGGCATTTATTAAAAGGTTAGTAATAATTCTATCAATTTGGTAGGAACTTGCCCTTACGATATCTGATTCAGCATTAAGCTCTAAGTAAAAATGAACATCTTCTTTGAAAATCTTTCTTAAAAGCCTTTCATTTCCCTTAAGTATTCCATGAATGCTTAGGGTGGTAGATTTTTCTAACTCTTCTAAATCTTTGGAGTAAACCATAAGTTGCTTACATAGATTTGATCCTCTTTCTATGGCAAATTTTATATCCTTTATGTATGGATTGGATGGACTGTCCTTGGCAATAAGATCTGTAGCACTTTGAATAATCATCAGGATATTTCTAAAATCGTGAGCAACGCCTACTGAAAGGCGTCCAATAGCCTCCATTTTTTGTAGATTTGCCATACAGTGGTGGGCAATCTTTTCTGAAGTTATATCCTGAGCAACTTGAACAGCACCTATGAGCTTTTCATTTTTATCAAAAAGCCTTGATGCAATAATTTTGATTATTTTGACGGTATCACCCACCCTAAAGGATGACTCACAGGTCAAAATGTTATGACCATATTTTAAGACATTTCGATGTTTAAATTTTTCTATAAGCTTTGATGGTTCATACTTTATAAGAAGCTCTGCTAGAGAAGGGGGAGGTTCTTTCCTATCCTGATAAAGAGCGCTAAAATCAGGTTTTTTGCCTATTACTTTCCATCTGGGTATATTCGTTAGCTCCTCACACGTTTTGTTCCAAAGGACTACTTCACCTTTGTTATTTAACGCAAAGGTTGGTATTGGATAGCTATCGAGGAGTATCTCAAAATATTCCTTACTTTTCTTAGCTTCTATCTCTTTAGTAAGATCTTTAAAAGCGAAAAGAAGCTTTTCTTCGCCGTTTATAATAATTTTATCCACCTTTGCTTCTGTATAAACAATGGTTCCCTCACCTTTGACAAGCACCAGTTCTAAGGGGGCACTCCCGGAAAGCTTTATAAGTTTTTCTAAGGATTGCTTTTCTTGGAATAGCTCAACAATGTTTTTCCCAGTAATGTCATCTTCTGAAAGACCTAGTAATCTTATGGAAGCTTCATTACAGTCAACAATGTTTCCTTCCATGTCTGTAATGAATAAAGCCTCTGACACGCTTTTAAAGACACTTCTATATTTCCTTTCGCTCACCAGCGTGGATCTATTCATCTGCTGAATCCTTTCAAATAAGGAATTTAGATTGTGTATTCCAAGAAATAGCAAAATTGAAGTTGCAAGCGCTATCGTTTCTTCCGTAAAGGTAGTAAATTCTATCTCGGGACTTTC